>Ga0214919_10005485_pt1 | contig 17993 bp, 16 predicted proteins | sample LL1503_MetaG_FD_177994 | JGI IMG/M metagenome (GOLD analysis project Ga0214919, IMG submission 177994) | Freshwater microbial communities from Lake Lanier, Atlanta, Georgia, United States - LL-1503 | ecosystem: Environmental > Aquatic > Freshwater > Lake | place: USA: Georgia | collected...
CGAATGGCACAAATTTTTAGTGAAGTTGATTTAATAATCACTGCTACAAACCCTGACATCGCGTTTGATGCTGAGGGCCCTTTGCCAGATACTTTTGGCGGGATCGTGGCTAGTGCTTTCAATAATGGTGTTCTAACGTTTCCCGCAAATATTTATGGCAACCCAGGCATTTCTGTGCCAGTTGGTTTAGTTGATGGTCTGCCAGTTGGCATGCAAATCATGGCGCGACATTTCGAAGAGCCACTACTTCTAGAACTCGCCCTTGCTGTCGAGCGCACCCAACCCTGGCCACTCACAGCCCCTTAACTTCTCAGATGAATCAGCTGAGTAGTTTGCAAAATTCGGAGACGACTCGTTTTCGCCATGACATTCAGTTACTGCGCGCAATCGCAATTCTTTTCGTAGTTCTCAACCACATTGACTTTGCATTTCTTTCTGTTCCCGCCGGATACCGAGGAGTAGACGTATTTTTTGTCGTGTCTGGGTTTGTAATTATGTCATCAATTTTGAGACACGAATCTGTCCGTAAAGGATTCTCGTTGTTGACTTTCTTCAAACGACGCGCGCAAAGACTTTACCCTGCATTTCTCGTGGTGATCATTTGCGTTTTCGTTGTTTCGTTTATAACTCAGTCTTTTATTCACGTTCAGCAAGAGACGGCCCGCACGGGCGTTGGAGCATCGTTATTTTTTGCAAATTATGTTCTACTCGCACGAAAAATTGACTACTTTAATCCGCTGTATCCAAACCCACTCACGCACACGTGGTCGCTTTCAGTTGAAGAGCAGTTTTACATCACACTTGGAATTTTATTCATCCTGATGAAAAAATTTAGAATGAGCCTCTCAGGCTTGTTCGCGATGGTCATAGTCGCAGTACTTGCTGCATTGAGTCTCTACAGCTGTTTCAATTTTAGAAATCTCCCTGATGCTCAGCGCTTCTTTCCAAATCCAGACTTGTTTCCCTTTTATTCTTTTCATTCTCGAGCATGGCAGTTATTGGCTGGGGTTTTCGTTGCACAAATCATTCAAAGATTGCCGAATAAGCGCTTAAAATTTCAAGTCAACATTGCAAAGGTCGTCGCAACTGTCTCTTTTTTAGGAATTTTACGAGGGCTCATCGCCGGCGCACAAGAACACCAACTTGGTATTGATGCACTGATAATCACACTTTCAACAGCGCTATTTATTTTTTCAATGCCACTCGCATTGAGAAACTCAAAACTCTTGGGTCTTCCTAAAATTATTAGTTGGCTGGGTAGTCGCTCTTATTCGCTGTACCTGGTTCATTGGCCGATAATTCTTTTTGGCCGTCAAATTTTTGGCACTTCGACAACTCTAAAAATTTTGTGTTTGGTTCTATCAATAATTAGCTCAGAGTTTTTATTTAGCAAAGTCGAATATCGATATCATGACCGAGATGGTGGCCAAAACAGAAATATTCTGAAACTATTCGCCATTGGACAGATAAGTACTCTCTGCCTGATGGCGGCATTAATGGGTTTTGGTAATCTCCGCTACAACCAAACACAGGCATACCCAGCATGGGAGAAAATACCTGCGGGTTGTACGGGCCCAGTTATGAACTGCGATATTGACTTTCCGAATTCAAATGGATTGGTTCTCCTTGAAGGCAATTCACATGCCGGATCGATTGTCCACACATTTATCAAAATCACCCAAGAACTGAAGATTAGTAGTCGAGTTACGGCTAACGGATCAAAAGTTTTGTCTGATGGCACAGAATTATTCAACAGCGAGCATTTTTCAATATTTTCCTATTTCCGAGATCCGTATAGCGACAAAATCGAAAAGTCGTATGCAGAACATTGGGAGAGATACCTTCAAAATCCAAAAGTAAAAAACCTAATTGTTTTTCTAGATAATCCTTATATGCAAGGTTCGAGATTCCCATCTTTAATCAGTGGGCCAGCGGATCAGTCGCGCTCTCGATCAGAACAATTGCGTAACAATTTGCGCCTTACATACCTTCGAGAACTTCAGAAAAAGTACATCAACCTCATAATTGTTGATCCGTTTGATTCGTTGTGTGATCAAGAAACTTGTTTTGGTGGCAAGAACGGAAAGGTTTGGTATCTAGACGAGGATCATTTGACAGTTTCGGGTGGAGCCCAGCTTGAATCCGTCCTTCGTAAAACTCTTATTACGACACAAAATTAAAAAACCGAACTGAAATCTGGTTAGAGGCGGCGTAGGTATTCCGCGGCGGCCTCTGTACCAAGTTCAGCAAGTTGTTCTGCTTTGAATGATTCGCGCATTTTTGATTTCGGATGAATGTAACCGGCACCAATTACAACTTCATCTTTGCCACACATTACGTATCTAGAAATTCGCTGACCGTGCGGCGACAACGACTTCCATTGGTCGTAAGGCATCGAACGAACAACTGCTTCACTGCGAAACCACGGCGCGAAATATTCAATGTTTGGCATCGCTCGAACATCTCGCGACAAATTAGGTGTCCCACCATGCCAACATCGCAAATCACGAATAATTGCTGACCCGGCGGGTGCTGGGCAAAGTGTGCTGAGTTTCATCCACTGTGGTTCGTTGTGCAAACTCGGGATTGGCTCTCGTGAATTTTGTGTGCCAGGAATTTGTCGTATTGGACCATTCTCAGGAGTTAAATCAATCATCGGAAAATTAATTGTCACTGCGGGCACCGGCATCTCGCGCATAGTTATTCGCCCACTCGGGTCATGCGGCTCTGCCCAAGTGTTGTCTGAGTGTAAACCTTGATATTCGATAGAACCTGGCATCGCGATGTCGCCGCCACCACCAATCACAATGTAATTTGGCGAACCGAAAATTGCCGTGATTATTGGCGTCGTCGTCGGCATGTCAATTAACTCAACCCATTCATTTGTGTGCAACATGTGACGCGATGCCGAACTACTGCCGAACGAATAACGATGCGGCAATCCACCGGCACCACCGCCCACTGAACAGTCTGGATCAACTGCCAGCATCTCATCAATCGCACGGTTAGCAGCACTTCGCATTCGTACGAGTTGTTCAGGTTTAATTGCATCAGCGACTACGACAAAACCGTCACGATGAAATAATTCAGCAGCACGTTCAACCTCTGATGGCAAGACAATTTCTAGACCGCGGATTCCGTTGTGGTTCTTCAGTCTCTCACGCAGTTTTACAACATTTGGATCGCTGAATTCACGCGTCCAGCCTGCACACGAAGGGTCTCCTGCAACTAAGTTTCTGTGCTCCGGGGTTGTCTCAATTTCATTTTCGGGAGTATCTAGACCTAGCGGATTGTCGTTGTACTTTAAGTTTTCTGCGGATGCCCGATTGGTATGACCGTTCGGTGGCACCGATGAATGCCAACCCTGTCGACCGACTTTAATCGACTGTTTAGTTACGGCATCCCACTTGTCATCAACTTTGTAATCACCACTCACATAGGCGATAGTAGACGAAATCTAATTTGCGGACAATTTGAAATTAAAGTGCGAGAATTGCGCGCGCGACGAGATCTGTGCCAAAAGCTGTGAGGATCGCCAAATAACTTAAGCCAGTCGCCGCCATTACTGCTGAGTAACTTCGCTCTTTCAATGCCGCGCGAGTGAACCACGCGAGAATGCCAGTTAGCAATGCACACCCAACCCAAAAATATCCGAGAATGCCGTTCCAGCCATCATCAATCGTGCCGTTGAGCACGCTGATCATTCCGGTTGGTAAAAGCATTACCGCAATTTCGAGTGGCCAAAAAACGAGCACTGCGTTAGTTAGTTCGTTCAGCAACTTGCGCGTCATTCCTGGTTGAACTAAATACCAATGACCAAGCAACATCAAATCTGTGACCGCACCAAGAAATGCCGCACCGACAAGCACGCGCAATAGATCAACTAAAATCGCGTTGTTACTTGAGACCACCGAAGCAACTAATCCGACTGCGCCGATTGCCACTGCAACCAAATCAAATTTTGCAGATTTTTTGGCCAACGTGGCAAAAGCAATTAACGCAACTGCGATACCGGCGAGTTCACGGATTAGAACTTTGTCAAAATAAAAACCTGCGGCAACTGAAAAAACTGCAAGCGAGCCAAAAACCCCGCGCAATAATTTTGAATAGCCAATTGAAATCTCTTGACTACGAAGCGTGAACCACAGAAATGCAATGCCACCAGTTGCCCACTGCAGTAAAAATGTCGCGGCGTCTAGGCGCATTAATTCAAAATCACTAACGAATGATCAACATTGTTCATTGACACTGGGCCAGCATCGGTGGCGACAACAATGTCTTCAAGACGCATTCCCCATTTACCTGGCAAGTAAATTCCGGGTTCGACACTAAACGCATGACCTGCAGCAATCGTTAACTTGTTGCCACTGACCATGTACGGGTCTTCGTGCGCTTCCATTCCAATGCCATGACCCGTGCGATGGATGAAAAAGTCGCCGAATCCAGCATCATCAATAATCCTGCGTGCTGCTGCATCGACTGACTCACATGTTGCACCGACCACGCCAGCTTTAACGCCAGCCGCTTGTGCCGCGTGCAACACAGAATATGCACTGGTAATTTTTCGAGATGGTTCACCGACAAAAACGCATCGGGTGATATCGCTGCAATAGCCGTTCATCGTGCCACCGAAATCACACAACACGATTTCATTCTGTTGAATAACTCGTGGGCCGGCATGATGATGCGGGCTTGCAGCATTTTCGCCTGCGGCGACAATTGCGAAGTTGACGACATCGTGGCCTTGCTCAAGTAAGCGCGCCGAAATGTCTGCCGAAACTTGCGCTTCGGTGCGACCAACGAGATCAATCTCTCCAGCCTGAAGTTGCATTGCTACCCGATCGGCTGCTGCGCCAGCCAAACAAAGTGCTTCAATCTCATTTGCGTCTTTGGCCATTCGCATTGGGCCGACAACATCAACAGCGCGAACGAATTTCGCGCTAGTCACGAAACCCATCAACTCAACCAAAAACCTTGCCCACATTTGATCGCCAACTGCAATAGTTTTTGCACCGCCTAAAAGTTTTGCGACAATCGAAACTGGGTTTTCAGTTTCACCCCAGGGCACAATCCGAAATACGTCATCAAATGGTGTCACTCGCGGGGCTTCAAGTCTTGGCACAACTAACGCCGCCACCGATTCGTGAGTGACAACAAGCATTGTTAATCGCTCGAGTGGCATTGCGTAATAACCAGTCAGATACGGCAAATCATGACCGACACTAAGTATCGCGGCATCTATTGAGCGTCGTTGCATCTCTTGACGCACGCGCGAGATTCGCGACATGTAAAGCGCACTTGAACTTAAAGTTTTACTAATAGTCATTTAACGATGATCATTTAACTAGACGGCCTGCTTGATAATCAGTTACTGCGTCAACGATTTGCTGTCGCGTGTTCATGATCGAATACTCACGAGTTGTACAGAAACAGTTTGCTCGGCGGCATGCTTGGCATGATAACTAGATCTTGTCAACGGACTCGCTTCAACATGTTTAATGCCAAGTCTTTCTCCAAACTCGGCATAAGCCGAAAACTCTGAAGGGTCTGCCCAGCGCACAACAGGCAGATGATCTTGCGTTGGCCTCAAATATTGACCGATTGTGACAATCTGCACACCGACAGATGCGAGGTCAACCAGCGTTGCTTCAACTTCGTCTTGTGTTTCACCAAGACCCAACATAAAACCAGATTTCGTGACTAGACCTGCGGCGCGAGCACGAGCCAAGACAGACAAACTTCGCGCATAACCCGCCGATGGGCGAACTTGGCGTTGCAACCGCACAACAGTCTCAATGTTGTGGTTCAGAACATCTGGTCGCTCAAGAAAAATTGCATCGAGCGCATCTGTGCCCTTGGCATCTGAAATTAAAGTTTCAACACGTGTCTTCGGCGAGATGCGTCGAATTTCACGAACGCATTGTGCGACATGCGCCATTCCGCCGTCGGCTAAATCATCGCGCGCGACCATTGTCAAAACCGCATGTTCAAGATTCATTTTGAGAACGGCTTGAGCAACACGAAGTGGCTCGCTCGAATCGGGTGCAAGTGGTTTGCGTGTGTCAATTAAACAAAAGCCACATGCGCGCGTGCATCGCTCACCGAGCACCATCATCGTTGCAGTGCCGTCAGCCCAACATTCTGACAAATTCGGGCAACCAGCTTCTTCGCAAACAGTTACCAGATTTAAATCACGCAAAGTTTTTTTCGTTGCCAAGACTTCGGCACCATGACTCACATGAGGACGCAGCCACTCTGGCTTACGCGCGGTGATCTGGATATTTAACTCGGCATTAAAATCTTCACTTACTGCTGCCAACGCCACATCATGGCGATCGAAGAAGCCGTTTGTCCAACGATTGGCTGCTAATTTTGCGACTACATCGGCAACTTGCTGAACCGAAAAGTTGAAGCCAAGTTCGGCGAGCGATGTAACTGGGTGCTCGGCGATGCCACAAGGCACGATGTGTTCGCGCATATAACTGAGATCTGTCGAAACATTTAATGCAAACCCATGCATCGTGCGCCCACGTGAAACTCGAACACCGATTGCACAAATCTTTTTCGGAGTTGCCGACTGATGATCGATCCAAACACCCGGGTAGCCGGCGAAACGACCAGCATTAACAACACCAAGTTCGGCAAGTGTGTCAATCACAAGTTGCTCAACACCGCAAACATATGCCTGCAGATCGGCCGGCCCGCCAACACCATGTTTTGCTTCAAGCGAAAGTATCGGGTAGACAACTAGTTGACCTGGGCCGTGGTAAGTGATGTCACCGCCACGGTTGACTTTTACAAGTTCGGCGCCAACTTGTTTTGGGTCGCACTTGAGATTATTTTTCAGATCAGCACTCGGACCATACGTGAAAACATGTGGATGCTCAAGCATCAGCAAGTGCTGATTTGACGACTGCGAGAACATCGCAGTTTGCACTGCTAGTGCTTCGCGATAAGGCACTTTGCCAAGCCAACGAATATTAAGTTTCGTTGTACCTTTTGTATCTTCTCGCGACACGAATTAGATCTCCGCTGACCAATCCTGTGTTTCAAGAACTCGCTTTACTTTTGCGAGAAATCCCGCTGCGTATGCTCCGTCGAATGCACGGTGATCCCAACTCATTGCAAGATTGCCAACTGGATGAATTGCAATACTTTCTGAGCCGTCACTAAGTCGAGCGACAACTGGCTTACGGACAATCGCATCGGTCGACATAATTGCAACCTGTGGCTGATTGATGATCGGCATCGTAAGAACAGAGCCGGCTGATCCGTTATTCGAAATCGTAAATGTTCCACCTTGAATTTCGTCTGGGGTTAATTTTCGCCCGCGAGCACGCGTTGCAAGATCAGAAATTTCGCGAGCGATCGCACGCAACCGCTTGCCATCCGCGCTGCGTACAACAGGCACTAGTAAACCATTGAATTCAAGATCAACCGCAATGCCCAGGTCAACATAATTGTGAACGACCAACTTGTCGGCTTCGATACTCGCATTGAGATTTGGATACTCGGCAAGGGCATCAACAATTGCACGCGCGATGAACGGAAGATAAGTCAGCGTGAAACCTTCGGCTTGCTTCCATTGATCTTTGACTTCATTTCTGGTCGCATCAACGTTTGCATAGTCAACTTCGACAACGCTGAAAGCATGAGCACTTACTGCCTGCGACATAATCATGTGTGCTGCAGTGAGTTTGCGAATTTTTGTGAGCGGAATAATTGTTTCGCGCTCTGAGCTTTGCGTCAACTTTGGTGCTTGAACAACTGGCGCAGGCTGTGCAACTGGTGCGGGCGCTATTGGCGCGGGCCTTATTGGCGCGGGCGCTTGAACTACTGGCGCGGGCACGGGCGCATGAATAACTTGTGGCGCCGATCCATTTTTGTCGATGTAATCCAAAACATCTTCACGCGTGATTCGACTTCCAGGACCTGTGCCGACAAGCGCGTTGACATCAATGCCGTGATCCGAAACAAGTCGACGTACAACTGGCGAAAGTAATTTATTTGATGCGTTCGCCGTAATTGGTGTTCGTGTTGCAGTTGCAACACTGGCAACAGTTTGTGCGGCACGAATTGGCTGGGGTTGCGCTACTGGTGCAGGTGTAACCGGTACAACTACTGGCGCAGGTTGTACTACCGGCGCTTGAACTACTGGAGCAGTGGCAGTTGGCGCAACACTTGCATTTGCCGAGCCAACAACTGCAATTACGGTTCCAACAGAAACTGTTTCACCTTCTTTAACACGAATTTCAGTCAGAGTGCCAGCAACTGGCGACGGTACTTCTGTATCAACTTTGTCTGTGGAAACTTCAAACAATGGTTCATCGGCGGCGACTGCATCGCCAACCTTTTTAAACCAACGTGTGATTGTTCCCTCGGTGACAGTTTCGCCAAGTTGTGGAAGTGTGATATCAGCCATTTGATTGTCTTTCTAACTAGTCGTGTTTAAGATTGGTTTAAGTTTGTCACGCGTTGAAACTTCTGCCAGTCAACGAGAGAATTGTCTCGCCGAATAGTTCACTAAGACTTGGATGTGGCATTACAAATTCGGCGATCTCGTCAACTGAAGCTTCCCAGTTGACAGCCAAATATCCTGCTGCAAGTTGCTCTGTGACCCAAGGCCCGACCATGTGAACTCCGAGAACTTGACCTACAGAACCGTCAGTATTTTTTTTCGCGATCACTTTGACCAGCCCATCTATCTCACCAAGAATCATCGCTCTAGAGTTGGCACGAAATTGATGCTTTGCGACAACAACATCATGACCTGCATCGCGCGCTTGCTCTTCTGATGGACCAGCCCATGCAACTTCCGGGTGACAATAAATTGCCCATGGCACGCGGTCATACATAATTGGAGTTGCATTTTCGCCTCGCAAATGCTTGATCGACAAAATTGCTTCGGCATATGCAACGTGTGCAAGTTGCGGAGTATTGATTAGATCACCGATCGCATAAACGCCAGGTTCACCTGTTTGGCAATAATCATTAACGACGACAAAACCCCGATCGTCGACTTTAACTGCTGTGCCACTCAGCCCTAGCGCATCAGAAAACGCACGACGCCCAATTGACATAATCACAACGTCGACGATTAACGGGTCACCCGTCGCAAAAGTTATTTGCGTCGAACCATCTGGCAACGAACTTTGACCAGTTACGACGATGCCAGTTTTTATGTTGATTTTCTTTTTTGTGAAACTCTTAACAACAACATTTGCAACGTCAGGGTCTAGCCCAGGCAAAATTTTTGGTGCACCTTCAAGAATCGAAACTTGCGAACCAAGATCGGCAAATGTCGATGCAAACTCGCAACCGATTGCCCCACCACCAATTACTGCAATCCGTTTTGGAATCGTATTTAACATCAAAACCTCATCCGAGGTCATGATTGATCCGCCGATTGGAAAGCCTTTGATCGTGCGAGGCACTGAACCACTTGCCAAAATCACATTCGTTGCTTGAATTTTTGTTGCAGTGCCGTCAGCAAGTTGAACATTTACAACTCGGTTTGCTTCAAGCGATCCAGTGCCGAGTAAGTAGGTAACTTTCTTTGACTTTGTTAATCCGGTTAGTCCTTTAACCAAGCCATCAACGATGCGCGCTTTGCGTGCTTGGCTAACCGAAAAATCGACGCCCGATGAAGTTGCGTTGATCCCAAATTCTGAAGCATGGGCGACATGGCGATTGGCTGCAGCGGTTTCTAAAAATGCCTTTGCTGGGATGCAACCACGGTTTAAACATGTTCCGCCGATTGTGTCGCGTTCAACTAGAGCCACGCTCATGCCACAAGAAGCTGCATAGAAGGCTGATGCGTAGCCACCAGGACCTCCGCCGATTACAACGAGATCAAATTGGTCTGCCAAGGTTTCTCTTTCTTGTGAATGCCTTGTTTATCGTAGCCGTTTAGGTTCGTGACCGAACTATGACTTATCGCAGGTCTATCGTGACATTAAGAACAGTTGCAACGAACCTGCTAACAAAATAGCCACGCCACAAAGCAATGCAAAAAATATCAACTTTCTGGTGCTCATAAACAATCAGGCTACGGGTGATCTCTGATTATTTCGCCCTAAATGAGTTACTCTTGGCAAGGTGAACAAGTCATTAAAACTAAGTGGACAAATATTTGCTTCTGTTTTAGTTCTCACAGTTTTTGGCTGCGGTTCAGATTCCGCAAAACAAACTGACCCAGCAAACACTTCAGAACAAGTCACACTGACGACACAGGCGACACAGTCATCATCACCAGCGATTTTTACCGCGACACTATTGAGTGGTGCAACATTTGATAGCGCGAAAGTTTTGGAGTCGCAGCCACTTGCGCTCTGGTTTTGGGCTCCTGGTTGACGAGCATGCAAATCAGAGTCTTCCTCGGTCGAGGCTGCATACAAAACTTTTAAGGGCAAAGTTCAAGTCACTGGCGTCGCATGGAACGGCAGTGGTGGAGACATGCAAGATTTTGTCAACGAAAACGGTCTTTCGTTTACGAACATCAACGACTCAAGTGGTGAAGTTTTTGCGCGGTTCAATGTGCCGTATCAACCAGCTTGGGTATTTATCGCCAAAGACGGCATTGTCACGACAAGAATCGGTGTGCTTTCGGATTTAGAATTAGATGCAGAATTAAACAGATTGGCAAGCAACTGATGGGCATTCGCGACTACGGCAAGCGGCTTAACGCTGACACGCAAGAAATTGACTCACAGCGACTTTGTGATCGGTTTAAAGACTCTGGCTTTACTGCACTTGAAGATTTGCAGTTGCGAACGCGCACAAAAATTGCCGGAGAAGTTAAACGCATGCGCACCAAACCACGCAGTGGGATACCAGCAGTAGAAGTTGTTATTAGTGACGGCACTGGAGAGGCAGTGATTATTTTTAGTGGACGCCGCAATATTCCAGGTATCGACCTCGGTCGTTGCATCATGATTGACGGCGTGCCACACCGAGATGCTGACCGCACCGTCGTGCTGAATCCTGCTTATACATTTCTCGCTTAGCGAGATCTGACTAGATTATTTTCAGCCAACAAGAATTTTTTGAATTGCAAGTTCTGCATCTTCAGTAATCAAAACCATCACTTCATCACCAGCGCGCAAAATTGTGTCGCTCTCAGGCACAAGAACAACTTCCTTGCGAACAATTGCAACGACTGTCGCGCTCCGCGGAAACTTCAAATCCTTAAGCGTCTTGTCACAAGCCGGCGAATTGTCAGCAAGAGTTACTTCTGCAAGTTCGGCTTTACCGCCAGCGAAATCCATTAATTTCACAAAATTTCCAACGCTTACTGCTTCTTGAACAAGACTCGTAATTAAGTGTGGTGTAGAAACTGCCACATCAATGCCCCACATCTCGTTAAACATCCAATGATTTTTCGGATTGTTAACGCGCGCAATCACACGCGGCGCGCCGAACTCTTGCTTAGCTAGTAACGACACGACCAAATTGTCTTCGTCATCACCGGTTACAGCAGCAACAACATCAGCTTCGGTCACTCCAGCGGCGCGCAAGACCTCAACATCGCAAGCATCGCCGAGATACCAACGCACACCTTTGGCTTCTTCAGCCTTGCCATAGTCTCGAAATACTGCACGGTCATTTTCGATAAGCAAGACATCGTGCCCGGCAGCGACTAGTTCTTCTGCCGTGTAGCGCCCCACGCTTCCGCCGCCGGCAATGATTACTTTCATGATGAGCCCTGCTTCAGAAGAGTATCCAATTTGTTCAATAAATTAATTTCAACAATGAAGTATCCAACATCGCCCTGTTGAATAATTGTGTTGTCATCTGGAACTATCGCAGAGCCAAGTCTGCGTAGAGCCGAAATTCGTGCGCCTGACAATTCGATGTCGGCAATTTTTTTACCGACGAGACTATTTGGAAACTCACGCTCAATCAGCACAACATTCGAACTTGGGTCCGTCCACTCGATACCAGATACATCTGGCAAAATTCGGCGCAAGATGCGTTCTGATGTCCACTTGACTGTCGCAACTGTGGCGACACCAAGGCGCTCGTAAATTTCGGCACGTTTAGGGTCGTAAATTCGTGCAACAACTTTCTGAATGCCAAATTTTTCGCGGGCGACACGGGCTATCAAAATATTTGAATTGTCACCGTTGGTTACTGCGGCCACTGCCTGTGCGCGATCGATCCCAGCTTCTTGCAGAACGTCACGATCAAAGCCAATGCCTGCAATTGTGAGACCCGAAAAATTTTCGCCAAGTCGCTTGAATGCGTCTGGTTTTCTATCAATCACAGCAACAGTGTGCCCCGATGCAATTAATTCAATTGCGAGAGTCGAACCGACGCGACCACAACCCACAATTACGACGTGCACGCCTTTAAGACTAAGCCTAGAAACGTGCAAAATGAGTGCGGCTGTGCGAGGATATACATCCGAAATGGCTCCCTCACCTTCCGCATTAAAGCGTTTCATCGTTGGACAACCGATTGCAAGTTCCGAGGACCAGCATCATCGACTTTCGAAAAAAATTGCGTTGCCAGTTTTTGCGAGCGACGCGATTTCAAGCACTGCGTATGCGACCGAAGAAATCTTGATCGTTTTCCTTTCGCTTGGCGCAGTTGGCATGAGTGCGTATTCAATGCTTGTTCCAATTTCTTTAATTGTTGTCGCACTTCTAACAATCGTCGTAATTAGTTATCGCCAAACCATATATGCGTATCCAAGCGGCGGCGGATCATACATCGTCTCCAAAGAAAACTTAGGGGCATACCCAAGCATGGTTGCAGGTGCTTCACTTCTAATTGATTACATACTCACGGTTTGCGTTTCGGTAGCAGGTGGAGTTGCGGCAATTATTTCTGCATTTAACGGACTCTCCCCATATCGGGTTCAGATTTGTATTGGATTCGTTCTCTTAATGATGGTCGCAAACTTGCGTGGGTTAAAAGAATCAGGTTCGCTATTTGCTCCACCTACATATTTATATGTGTTAAGTCTCATCACCTTAATAGTGGTCGGTCTCTACAGAGTATTCGTACAGCACATGCCTCCAATTGAACACACTGGTGAGGCAAAGCATCTTCTGGAGATGCAGGGCTCAGTTACGGCATTTTATTTTTTGAAAGCTTTTTCTTCCGGTGCAGTTGCATTAACTGGCGTTGAAGCAGTTTCCAATGGCGTCCCTGCATTCGAAAAACCAGAATCACGAAACGCCAGCACAACTTTAATTTGGATGGCAGTAATTCTTGGCTCTTGTTTTTTTGGCTTGAGTGTTTTAGCTCAGCATTTACAACCAGTGAAGGACCACGAGGGATTGATCCCAAACACGGTTCTGGCTCAAATTGCAGAACAGGTTTATGGCGGACGAAACATCTTTTTCTTCATAACTCAGTTTGCGACTTTCGCAATTCTGATCTTGGCGGCGAATACTTCATACGCAGATTTTCCGCGGCTCTGTTCAATAATCGCAAAGGACAACTATCTTCCACGTCAACTTGCGAATCGCGGTGACCGACTGGTTTTTTCAAACGGTGTAATTTTCTTAAGTGTTGCGTCAATCGCATTGATTATTGCGTTCGGCGGAATGATAAGTGCGCTAATACCGTTGTATGCAGTTGGAGTTTTTACTGGTTTCACTCTCAGCCAAGCAGGTATGTGTGTTCATCATTACAAGCATCGTGAAGATAAATGGAAACTACATATTGGCATAAATGCCGTAGGTTCAGTAACGACATTTTTTGTCGCAGGGATTTTCGTAGTCGTAAAGTTCACAGACGGAGCTTGGATTCCGGCGGTGCTAATTCCAATAATGATGGTTGGATTTCGAATCATTAATCGTCACTATGAACGCGTTAGATCATTTCTGAGGATCGAAGAAGGATATGTAGCGCCGAGACACACTCACCTCGTGGTAGTACTCGTTGGCTCAGTAAATAAAGGTGTCCTGAAGGCAGTGAAGTACGCCGAGAGTTTGCGGCCAGACAGATTGCTTGCGTTGTCAGTTGTTGGCTCGCCTGAAGCACGAGCGAAATTAGACGCCGACTGGGCGAAGCACAACTTGACAGTAGATCTAGAAATGATCAATGATGAGTTCAGAGATATCACCGATTCAGTAATGACGCGAATTAACCAACTCGATGACGAGGCCAGTGACGACATCATCACTGTGATTATTCCAGAGTTTGTGACGTCACTTAGGTCACAGTGGCTACACAATCAATCTGCGCTTTCAATTAAAGCGCGATTGTTATATCGTCCAAATACTGTTGTGACTTCGGTGCCTATTGTCATTGAGTAACTAGCATTACTTCTATATGAAAATAATAATTTCTGGCGCAAGCGGATTAATCGGCAAACCTTTAGTCAAAAAACTTAGTCTTGCAGGACATGAAGTAGTCCAACTAGTTCGACGAACACCTAATGCAAACGAAAGTCGATGGAACCCTGCGACCGGTCAAATCGATGCATCTGTGATTGACGGTGCTGACGCTGTGATCCATCTTTCGGGTGCTGGCATTGGCGATCGACGATGGACAACAAAATACAAACAAGAACTTGTTGAGAGTCGAACCAAGAGCACTTCTCTGCTGGCTTCAACAATTGCCAACTGCGCGAAAAAACCGAGCGTGTTTTTGTCAGGTTCTGCAATCGGTATCTATGGCCCCCGTGGCGATGAAGAATTAACCGAACAGTCGAGCAACGGGTCGAGTTTCTTGGCAGATATTTGCAAACAATGGGAAGCCGCCGCAAAACCTGCGGTAGGTGCTGGAGTGCGAACAGTTTATTTGCGAACAGGAATCGTTCTAACACCGCTTGGTGGTGCGCTCAGAAAGCAACTTCCACTTTTCAAACTCGGTCTTGGCGGAAAATTTGGTGATGGACGAGCGTGGCAAAGTTGGATCTCGCTTGATGATGAACTTGCAGCGATTGAACATCTACTCACTGCCAAAGTCTCGGGTGCAGTGAATCTGACCGCACCGAACCCGGTTACAAATGCAGATTTCACAACGGCGTTGGCTCGCGCACTCAAACGACTGGCAATTTTACCGATACCAAAATTTGGACCAAAACTTTTACTCGGTGGCGAACTTGCAGATGCTTTATTGTTCACGGGCCAACGAGTGATGCCAGCCGAATTGCTTAAATCTGGCTTTGTGTTCAAACATTCGACAATTGAGGTTGCACTGCGAGCTCTACTCAACAAATGAACCAGTTGCCCGGCAGCGTTGACGCGGTTGTGATCGGCGCTGGGCTGGCGGGTTTGGCTGCTGCGAGACAAATAAAAAGTTGCGGTAGATCTGTAATCGTGATCGAAGCCCAAGACGGTGTTGGTGGACGTGTTCGCACCGACAAAGTCGACGGTTTTTTACTAGATCGCGGATTTCAAGTTTTATTGACTGCGTATCCCGAACTTAAAACGCAAATTGATATGTCTGCACTTGATCTGAAAATGTTCAGTTCTGGCGCTCTGGTAATACGAAACGGTAAAGAGTCAGTTGTTACCGACCCGTTTCGCGAACCACGGCGTGCAGTCGCCACAGTTTTTGCGCCAATTGGTTCTTTGGCTGACAAGATGCGAATCGCGGCGTTGCGTTGGCGAGTCATGCACTCTGATGCGACAAAAATTTTGAGCAGTGACGATATCTCAACCGTTGTTGCATTGCGAGGGTTGGGATTCTCTTCAAAAATGATCGATCGATTTTTTCGTCCATTATTTGGTGGCATCCAACTTGATCCTGATTTGCGAACATCACGGCGCATGTTTGAAATTATTTTCAAGTCATTGAGTGAAGGCCAAAGTGCACTGCCAACGAACGGCATGAGTGCACTGCCCGAGCAGATGGCGAAACATCTTGGATCTGAAAATATTTTTCTGAATACACGCGTTATTAAAATTGAGCAAGGCGTTGTCTCGACTACTAATTCTCAGGTGCGCGCAAAAGCAATTGTTGTTGCCACTGACCAGCCGAGTTCGAGTGAATTACTAAAGACTGCTGAGATTGCCTCACGAGTCGCTGGTTGTGTTTATTTTGCCGCAGACGAACCACCAACACACGAAAAATTTGTTGTTCTTGATGGCACTGGTCGCGGCCCAGTTCTGAACGCTGCGGTGCTTAGCAATATTGCGCCGAGTTATGCGCCGCCAGGTCAGCATTTGATTGTTGCCGCACTTCCAGGAGTGATTAACGGAGATCTCGAAGAGATGTCGCGCGATCAACTACGTACTTGGTGGGGACCACAGGTAGACGGATGGCGACATATCAAGACATATCGAATTACGCACGCCGGCCCGGTGCAACTACCACCGTTTAATCCGAAACAAAAAGTTTCACTTGGGGACGGATTGTTCGTTTGTGGTGACCATCGCGACACTGGGTCAATTCAAGGTGCGCTCTACTCAGGTCGACGCTGCGGCGAAGCCGTTGCCGTGTCGCTCGCCTAGCATCAATCGCATGAAAACGCCAAGCACTAGTGCTCACGACAAGAAAATTAAAATAGTTTCGGCGAGTCACTTCGTGCCCGCAACACCACATGAGATCTTTGAACTTCTTGCAAACCCAGCAATGCACGCTGTGATTGATGGCTCTGGCTCTGTTATGGCTGCAAAAGATGCAGCACCGAAACGGCTTTCGCAAGGCGCAACTTTTAGTATGAGCATGAAGCGTGGCGCGCCATACAAAATGACAAACACCGTTGTCGAATTTGTAGAAGATAAACAGATTGGGTGGCGACATTTTGGTGGTCATGTTTGGCGCTACATCCTTGAACCGACTACTGGCGGCACCACAGTTACCGAACAATTCTCATATGGCACAAGCAAATCACCCTTGACTTTGAAACTCGCTGGCTATATCAAAGGCAATGAAAAAGCAATCAAGCAGACACTTGCCAATTTGGCTGACTACTTCGTGAATAAAAAATAGACTGAGGTCGTGAAGTTACCTAGAGGTTTTGGTGCCTATGTTGCCAATATCGGCATCAAAGACGCGAGTAACGATTTCACACTTGTTGTTGCCGAGAAAACTTGCGCCGCGTCTGGAGTGTTTACTCAGAGTCGATTTGCTGGCCCAAGCGTTATTTTGAGTCGCGAAAACATCGCCGATTTGTCGGCGCGGGCAGTGGTTGTGATTTCTAAAAATGCAAATGTCGCAACTGGCGCCGAAGGAATGAGTAACGCTCGCGAAGTTGTTAATGCTGTTGCGCAGAAAATTGGTTGTGGGGTGAAAGATGTTTTGATCGCTTCGACTGGTGTGATCGGTCGTCAGTATCCGATGATAAATGTTCGGTCAGGCTTAGCAGCGATGCCGCAAGTTTTTGAAGAAACTTCTGCCGATGAAGTTGCGCGCGGAATTATGACTACAGATACGGTGCATAAAACTGCGGAAGCTGTAATTGCTGGGTCTACAGCGCGAGTCGTTGGCGTGGCAAAAGGCGTCGGGATGATCGAACCAAACATGGCAACGCTGATCACAATGATGTTTACTGATGCGGATATCGACAAGACCTCGCTTGACCAAATTTTTCGCCGCGTGATTGACAAAACATTTAATTGCGTTTCAATAGATACAGATACTTCAACAAGTGACACGGCGATAATTTTGGCTAGCGGTGCCTCCGGTGCAGTAGAACTCGCGAGTTTTGAAGAGGCGCTGCATCAAGTTGCGTTGTCATTGACGAAACAGGTTGCGCGAGACGGTGAGGGTGGCGAGAAATTGATCGAAGTATGTGTTGATAGTGCGCGCGATGAGCGTCAGGCAAAACTTGTCGCTAAATCAATAGTTAATTCGCCACTGGTCAAGACAGCAGTGCATGGTGCCGACCCAAATTGGGGTCGAGTAGCAATGGCGGTTGGCAAGTGCAGCGACGAGAGTGACATTGACGAATCGCAAGTTGTAATTCGCTTTGGCACGCAAGAGGTGTACCCAACGTTTGTTGATGCTTCAGGTCTTGACTCACTCAGCAAATATATGCACAACGACACAGTTCGAATTCATGTCACACTCAACACCGGAGACGCTGA
>Ga0214919_10005486_pt1 | contig 17988 bp, 15 predicted proteins | sample LL1503_MetaG_FD_177994 | JGI IMG/M metagenome (GOLD analysis project Ga0214919, IMG submission 177994) | Freshwater microbial communities from Lake Lanier, Atlanta, Georgia, United States - LL-1503 | ecosystem: Environmental > Aquatic > Freshwater > Lake | place: USA: Georgia | collected...
GCAAGGTTGGCGCCCATTTGTTCAATTCATCGCATTGATCAGTCTGAGTATTGGGCTTTTAAACCTGCTTCCTGTGCCGATGTTGGATGGCGGTCACCTGATGTATTATCTTTGGGAGCTCGTTGTTGGAAGCAGCCCTTCCGACGTATGGCTTGAGCGATTGCAATTCATGGGTATTTCCATGGTGGTTCTCTTGATGTTCACGGCTTTATTTAACGATGTGTTGAGATGGTTTACTTGACGCCCATGACTTATTCTTTATCTGTTGCATTCCTATGAAATCAAATTTCCCACTATTTGTGTTGAATTCTTTACGTGTATTTTTTTTAAGTTTGTGTTTTTTTGCAAACGCGCAAGCGATTGAACCTTTTCAGATTCAAGATATTCGAATTGACGGTTTACAGCGAACAGAGCCAGGCACTGTTTTGGCTACAGTGCCTTTTCGTGTTGGCGAAAATTACAGCGATGAAAAAGGCACATTAGCTATTCGAAATCTTTTTGCGCTGGGCTTATTCAAAGACGTTCGTATTGAGGTTAATGCGGGCGTTGTTCTGGTCATTGTTGAAGAGAGACCCATCATTGGCGCGGTAGATTTTGTAGGCATCAAAGAATTTGATAAAGATACCTTGCGAAAAGCGCTGAAAGATATTGGCTTGGCGGAGGGGCGGTCCTACGACAAGGCGCTAACCGATAGGGCAGAGCAAGAACTTAAGCGCCAATACATTAATAAAAGTCTCTATGGTGCTGAAGTGGTGACTACAGTCACGCCATCGGACCGAAATCGTGTAAACCTTAACTTCACCGTGGTCGAGGGTGACGTTGCCCGAATTAAATCTTTGCGTATTGTTGGGACCAAAGCGTTCGAGGAATCCATACTCAAAGACCAAATGGATCTTTCAGAACCCAATTACATGTCTTGGTATACCAAATCCGATAGGTATTCGCAGGCCAAACTGAATGCAGATTTGGAAACCATCAAGTCTTACTATTTGTCCAGGGGGTATCTGGAGTTTCGAGTTGATTCCACACAAGTCGCCATTTCTGCCAACAAGCAAGATATCAGCATCACAATTAATGTGACTGAAGGAAACAGCTTTGTCGTTTCCCGCATCATGTTGGATGGCTACTTTTTAGGTCGTGACAGCGAATTTAAATCGCTGGTTTCTATTAAGCCTGGTCAACCTTACAACCAAGCTGATGTGGTTCAGACCATTAAAGCCTTTTCGGATTATTTCGGCAATTTTGGTTTTGCATTTGCACGTGTTGAGCCACGCACAGAGATCGACAGAGCCACGAATGAAGTTCAGGTCATTCTGCAAGCTGATCCATCACGCAGGGCGTATGTCAGGCGTATCAATATTTCAGGCAATGACCGAACCAAAGACGACATCATCCGAAGAGAGTTTCGCCAAATGGAGTCCTCTTGGTATGACGGTGAGCGTATTCGACTCTCGCGGGACAGGGTGGATCGGTTAGGGTATTTCACTGAAGTTACCATTGACACACAAGAAGTTCCTGGTTCGCCAGATCAGGTGGATATCAACCTCAAAGTCACCGAGAAACCCACTGGGTCGCTTCAATTAGGTGCGGGTTTTTCCAGTGCGGAAAAACTCTTTCTGTCCTTTGGTATCAGCCAAGAAAACTTTTTTGGTACTGGCAATTCTTTAGGTATTCAGGTCAATACCAGCAAATACAACCGTGTGCTTGATGTCAGCACCACTGACCCTTATTTCACAGAAGATGGCGTGTCACGCACATTAAATGCTTACCATAGAGCCAGTAAACCCTATTTGATAGCAAGTGGTAATTACAGCTTGGCAACGTCAGGTTTGGGAATTCGTTTCGGTATTCCTTTCGCTGAGATTGATACCGTATTCGTTGGTGCGGCATTAGAGCAAACACGTATCAATAACGGCAGCAATGAGCCCAATGCCTACAAAAATTATGCAGATACTTTTGGTTCTACCAGCCAATCTGTTCCACTGACCATTGGCTGGGCCAGAGACAGCCGTGACAGCATGCTAGCCCCCAATAAGGGGCGCTTGGTCAGATTGAATGGCGAGGTGGGTGCTGGTGGTGATACGCGTTATTACCGCAACAGCGCTCAATTCCAAGAATACTTTCCATTGGGCAAGAAATACACCATTGCCTTCAATGCTGAATTTGGGTATGGAAAGGGCTTGGAGGGTAAGCCCTATCCTGTTTTTAAGAATTACTATGCCGGTGGTTTGGGCTCAGTTCGAGGTTTCCAACAGGGATCTTTGGGTCCCAAGGACGAGGGATGCACTGTCAGTGGATGGTGCCCGATTGGCGGATCTAAAAAGGTGTTGCTGAATTCAGAGTTTTATGTGCCTTTCCCTGGCGTTGGTAACGACAAGACCTTGCGTTTGTATTCTTTTGTAGACGTCGGCAATGTATTTGCTGCAAATGAAAAGATTGAAGCTGACCAATTTCGCAGCTCCCTTGGAGTTGGTCTGAGCTGGGTGTCGCCCGTTGGGCCACTCAGGTTCGCAGTAGCCAAGCCGATACGTAAATTTGATGGCGATAGAATGCAATCCTTTCAATTCCAAATTGGGACGTCGTTTTGATGAAACATCTTTACCTCCGATATATATTGGCGAGTTCATTGGCTATTGCAGCCATGCCTGTCTTAGCTGAAGACTTTAGGGTGGGATTTATCAATACCGATCGAATTTTTCGTGAGGCCAACACCGCTAAAGTTGCTCAAACCAAATTGGAGCAAGAATTTTCTAAACGAGAAAAAGAATTGGTTGACTTGGGCAATTCATTGAAAACAAATTCTGAAAAATTGGAGCGTGATTTGCCTACTTTGCCTGAAGCGCAAAGAGCCACCAAGCAGCGCCAGCTGGCTGATCAGGACCGTGAATTTCAGCGTAAACGCAGAGAATTCCAAGAAGACCTCAATGCCCGCAAAAATGAAGAATTGCAACTGGTCTTAGAAAAAGCCAATAAAGTGGTTAAGCAAGTGGCTGAAGCGGAAAAATACGACTTGATTTTGCAAGAGGCTGTATATATCAACCCCAAACATGACATCACTGAAAAAGTGATTAAAGCCATTAACAGCGGTAAGTGATGGCGTGGTTCGTCTGACTTTAGGGCAACTGGTAAGTCATCTTGGAGGAGATCTACTTGGGTCTCTTGATACAGAAATCTGGGGTCTTGCCCCCTTGTCTTCAGCTGGCGAACATGATTTAGCGTTTCTTAATCACCCGCAGTACCGCTCTCAGCTTACTGCCTGCAAAGCGGCCTGTGTGGTGGTTTCACATGACCTGCAAGAAGAAGCTCTTAAGCGTGGAGCCGCTATCGTCGTGGACGATCCTTATGTGTATTGGGCTCGAGTGACGCAATTATGGGCGTCCCTGGCGCCCCCAAGTCCCGAACCTTTGGTCCATCCTTCAGCGTACATTCATCCTATGGCAAGTGTTCATCCATCTGCTCGTATAGGTCCTTTGTGTGTTGTTGAAGCCAATGTGGTGATTGGTCGTGCAAGTTGGCTTAAATCCCATGTGACAGTTCTAAAAGACTGTCAAATCGGTGAAGACTGCATCATTCATCCTGGCGTTGTCATTGGCGCTGATGGTTTTGGTTTTGCTCCCGACAAAGGACAATGGATAAAGATTGCGCAATTGGGTTCTGTGCGCATAGGCAATCAGGTTGAGATCGGAGCCAATTCTTGTATAGACCGTGGAGCACTTGAAGATACTGTCATTGAAGATGGGGTGAAGTTAGATAACCTCATTCAGATAGGACACAACGTGCGTGTAGGTGCGCATACTGCGATGGCGGGTTGTGTCGGTATTGCAGGTAGCTCAAAGATTGGTGAGCATTGCACATTAGGTGGTGGCGCTATCGTGCTTGGCCATCTTCAATTAGCTGACCATGTGCATATTTCTGCAGCCTCTGTTGTCACGCGATCTCTGCTTCAAGCAGGAACTTACAGTGGTATCTATCCAATCGATAGTAATTCTGCTTGGCAGAAAAATGCCGCATCGTTAAGGCAATTACATTCTCTGCGAGAGCGAATCAAACAATTAGAGCTTGTACGCCAAAAATAGAAAGTGATCCCATGGATATCCATCAGATACTCAAGTTATTGCCTCACCGCTATCCCATTTTGTTGGTGGACAGAGTTCTCAGCATAGAAAAAGGCAAATCGATCAAGGCTTTGAAAAATGTCACGATCAACGAACCTTTTTTCAATGGCCATTTCCCTCACAGGCCAGTGATGCCAGGTGTCTTGATGCTAGAGGCTTTGGCGCAAGCAGCTGCCTTATTGGCTTTTGATACCTTGAATGTGGTGCCGGATGACAACACGGTTTACTACTTTGCAGGTATTGATAACGCTCGATTCAAACGCCCGGTCGAGCCTGGCGATGCCTTGACCTTGTGTGTGGATTTAGATCGGATGAGGGCAGGTATTTTCAAATTCAAAGCTAAAGCATTTGTAGGAGAAGATCTTGCAGTGGAAGCCGAATTGATGTGTACCATGCGCACAATTCAGTGAGGTTGCAATGGCTGATATACATCCCTTAGCGTTGGTTGATCCGCTGGCTGAAATTCATGAGTCTGTCAGTATCGGACCCTTCACAACTATCGGTCCATATGTAAAGATTGCTGCGGGTACCCGTATAGGATCGCATTGCGTGATTGAGGGGCGAACAAGCATTGGTCAAAACAACCAGATATTCCAATTCAACTCTTTAGGCGCAGTTCCCCAAGACAAAAAATATGCTGGCGAACCATGTGAATTGATTATTGGAGACCGAAACGTTATCAGGGAATTTTGCACATTCAACATCGGTACAGCGGGTGACAAAGGGGTTACTTCTGTGGGCAATGACAACTGGATCATGGCCTACGTGCATTTGGCACATGATTGTCAAGTTGGTAACCACACCATTTTTGCCAACAACACCCAACTTGCGGGCCATGTTCAAGTAGCCGACTGGGTCATTTTGGGAGGCTTTACCGTGGTGCATCAATTTTGTAAGTTGGGTGCGCACAGTTTCACAGCGATGAACTCTTTGTTATTTGCCGACCTTCCGCCATTTGTGATGTGTCAAGGCCAACCGGCGCAAGCAAGATCTATGAATTTTGAAGGTTTGCGCCGACGTGGCTTTGATGCTGAGAAAATTCAGACAGTTAAGCAGATTTTCAAATTACTTTACCGCGACAGTTTGACTTTGGAGCAATCGATTCAATCGATCAATACACTGTCAAATGAATACCCGCACAGCAAAGAAGTTGTTCAGTGCATGACGGATTTCTTATCTGCTGTATCCCCTCAACGTGGCATTGTTCGTTGACGCAGATTCATTAAATCAATGCAAAACCCATCCAAGCTTCAAATCGCCATGGTGGCAGGTGAAGCGTCTGGCGACTTATTGGCCTCTCTTGTCATTCCTGGGTTTCAGTCTCATTGGCCAGGCATATCATTGGCTGGTATTGGTGGTCCGCGGATGATTTCTCTGGGTTTTGAAGCTTGGTGGCCTCAAAACAAATTGGCAGTGCGTGGATATGTCGAGGTACTGCGCCATTACAGGGAAATAACTTCGATTCGCCGACACCTTTGCCATCATCTTTTGAAGATGCCCCCAAGTTTGTTCATGGGCGTGGATGCGCCTGATTTCAATTTGGATTTGTCATTCAAACTCAGGCGTCAAGGTATCCCTACGGTTCAATTTGTATGTCCGTCGGTTTGGGCTTGGCGTCCAGAGCGTATTCACAACATTCGAAAAAGTGTCGATCATGTTCTCTGCCTTTTCCCATTTGAAAAAGCTTTATTGGAAAACCATGGAATCGCGGCCACTTATGTTGGACACCCTTTAGCGCGTTCCATCCCCCTATTACCTGATAAAAGCAAGGCAAGAAAAGATTTAGAACTGCCTGAAGACCCATTGGTTATTGCGCTTTTACCTGGTAGCAGAGCAGCAGAAATTCACCATCTGGCACCACGTTTTGTGGCTGCGGCTATTCTTCTTGAGAAAAAATTCAGTGACGCTATTTTTCTATTACCTGTCGCACCTGGACAAATGGCGCATGTTCAAAAAACACTGAGACAATGTTCAATACCCCGTAATTTGAAGCTGATTGATGGCAAAAGCCACTCCGTGTTGGCTGCTGCTGATGCCACGATTGTCGCCAGTGGGACCGCCACCTTGGAGGCTGCTTTGTACAAATGCCCCATGGTGATTGCTTATCACATGCCTTGGTTAAGTTGGCAAATCATGAGAAATAAGCGACTTCAACCTTGGGTTGGTTTGCCCAATATTCTTTGCCAAGATTTCATTGTTCCAGAACTGCTTCAGGAGCAGGCAAGCGCTGAGGCTTTGGCAACTGCGATTGCAAGTTGGCTTGAAAACCCTGTACACATTGAAAATATGCGATCTCGTTTTATGCGCTTGCATCAAGAGCTGGCACAAAACACTTCTCAATTGGTCACACATGCGGTTGAAAAAATCATTGCCTCTTGTGTCTGAACAAAAATCCCTTGATTGGGATATACCTGGACTGGTAGCAGGTGTCGATGAAGCTGGTCGGGGACCATTGGCGGGTCCCGTATTCGCCGCCGCAGTTATTTTGGATGATGTTTCCCCGATTGCCGGATTGACAGACTCGAAGAAATTGTCAGCTAAAAAACGAGATTATTTTCACGACATCATCAAGTCTGAGGCCTTGTGTTTTTGTGTGGCGACTGCCAGTGTCGAAGAAATTGATGATCTCAATATATTACAAGCAACAATGTTGGCCATGCAAAGAGCTGTCCAAGGTTTACGCTTAAAGCCTATGAAGGTCTTGGTTGATGGAAACCGGCTGCCAGTTTTGAATATCAGAGCAGAGGCTATTGTGAAGGGTGATGCCAAGATAGCTTCTATTTCTGCAGCGTCTATTCTTGCCAAAGTAGAGCGCGATCGCTGGTGTGCGGAGATGGATACGATATATCCTCAGTATGGGTTCTCATCACATAAAGGCTATGGTACCGAGGTTCATTTAAATGCCTTGAAAGTGCATGGGCCCTGTGCGATTCACCGTAGAAGTTTTGCGCCAGTGGCCAAATATGTTTTCAAATAATCATCTTATGAATCATCAAACCGGTTTAGAAAAAATCACCTCGAGACAAAACCCTTGGTATAAAAATCTCCGAGAATGGACGCACTCTTATGGCGTTCATAAAGAAAAGCAACTCCTTTGGCTAGAAGGTGACCATTTGTGTGAAGCTGCGCGTTTGAAAGATTTTGCTTTTCTCACTGTTCTTTTAAGAGAAGATGCCCCTCAAACTCTGGTGGATAGCTGGCTGGGAAAGGCTGAAAAAGTTGTTCTTGTCACAGTAGCTTTGATGACCGGATTAAGCGCTTTGAATTCTCCACCCATGATGTCAGCGATTGTGCGCTTACCCAATATGCCTGTGTTCAAACCAAATATTTCCACCGTTGTGCTCGATCAACTGCAAGATCCGGGCAATGCAGGATCCATACTAAGAAGTGCTGCAGCTTTTGGTTTTAAGCAAGTAGTCACAACTGAAAAAACCGTTGGTCTTTGGACACATAAGGTGGTGAGATCTTCCATGGGTGCACATTTTGGTCTCAGTTTGATAGAGGGTATAGATATTGATTTGTTCCGTTCCTCGCAACTTCATTTGGTGTTGACCAGTTCACATCAAGGTGATTTTTTACATCAATTGGCAGGCAATCAAAAATTACCTAGCCCTATTGCTTGGATTTTTGGACATGAAGGGCAGGGTCACAGCAAAAAGTGGCTAGAACTTGAATGCCAGACCGTCAGGATTGAACAATCGGGTGGTGAAGAATCTTTGAATGTGGCCGCTGCCGCGGCTATTTGCTTACACGCCAGCTCAACCCAGTTTGCGTGAAGCACGTCTCTTGATGTCAATCGTCCATGGCTATAATGAAGCACTTTATATCCAACCCGCACGCCCTTCGCTCGACCAAAAGCCAACCCCTTGAACTGAGCCAATGAGAGTTGCCTCTCTTGCTGTTAGGGCGTCATCAAACTCGGAGATTTGAGTGCTTTTGTCTCTTCAGGGAAAACATCCTCCCGCCATTCTGGCCCTTGCAGACGGCACTGTTTTTGTGGGTTCTTCTATCGGTTTTTCAGGTACTTGTGTTGGCGAAATGGTGTTCAACACCTCTATGACGGGTTACCAAGAAATATTGACCGATCCCAGTTATTGTCAGCAAATTGTGACTTTGACTTATCCTCATATTGGCAATTACGGTACCAATGCAGAAGACGCTGAATCTTCTGCGGTGCATGCCTCTGGCATGGTCATAAAAAACCTACCACTCACGCATTCCAATTTCAGATCTGATACAGATTTATCCGCATATCTCAAGAACAACCGTTGTGTAGCTATTGCTGATATCGATACGCGAATGCTTACCCGTTTACTTCGCGAAAAAGGTTCACAGAATGGGGCTATTACTGGTTTGCAGTCAGGCGAGGTTGTTGGACAAGAAGTTATCAACAGAACGGTCATGGCTGCAAAATCTGCACCTTCTATGTTTGGACTGGATTTAGCTCAAAAAGTCAGTACCCAAAATCCATATACATGGACAGAAACTGAGTGGACATTGGGTGTAGGTTACGGATCGCAAACCACAGCTCCTTTTCATGTGGTTGCCTACGATTTTGGCGTCAAGCGAAATATTCTTCGTATGCTTGCTCAAAGGGGTTGTCACATCACTGTTGTTCCTGCTCAAACGTCTGCCCATGAAATTCTGAAATTGAAGCCTAACGGTATTTTTTTATCTAACGGTCCTGGCGACCCGGGGCCTTGCAATTACGCCATTGCTGCCACCCAAGTCTTTCTTGAAAAAGGCTTACCTTTGTTTGGTATTTGTTTAGGCCATCAAATTTTGGCCTTGGCTTGTGGTGCATCTACCTACAAAATGAAATTCGGCCATCACGGTGCCAATCATCCTGTCAAAGATCTGGATACTGGTCGCGTCAGTATCACCAGCCAAAATCACGGATTTGCGGTGGATGAAAGAACTTTACCTGGCAATGTACGCAGTACGCACATCAGTTTGTTTGATGGCAGTTTGCAAGGACTGGCATTCACAGACAAACCTGCTTTCAGCTTCCAAGGTCATCCAGAAGCTTCTCCAGGCCCACACGATATTGCTTATTTATTTGATCGATTCATTGATTCCATGGCGGTAGTAACCCATGCCTAAGCGCACAGACATCAAAACCATCCTCATCATTGGGGCTGGCCCTATTGTGATTGGCCAAGCATGTGAATTTGATTATTCTGGCGTTCAAGCTTGCAAGGCCCTAAGAGAGGAAGGCTTTAAGGTCGTATTGATCAATAGCAATCCCGCCACCATCATGACCGATCCTGCGACCGCGGATGTCACCTACATTGAACCCATCACTTGGATGACTGTAGAAAAAATCATCGCCAAAGAAAAGCCAGATGCTATTTTGCCCACCATGGGTGGTCAAACTGCACTTAATTGCGCTTTAGATTTATGGCGAAACGGTGTTTTGGATAAATACACTGGTGAAAACACTGGTAAAGCTATTGAGTTGATAGGTGCCTCGCCTCATGCCATTGACAAGGCGGAGGACAGATTGAAGTTCAAAGATGCCATGACCAAAATTGGTTTAGGTTCTGCACGCTCAGGCATTGCACATACGCTTGAAGAAGCATGGAGTGTTCAAAAAACAGTAGGTTTCCCTGTGGTCATTCGCCCAAGTTTTACGCTAGGGGGAACAGGTGGTGGTATTGCCTATAACGCGGAAGAATTTGAAACCATATGCAAACGTGGTATCGAAGCCTCACCAACCAACGAACTCTTGATTGAGGAGTCTTTATTAGGCTGGAAAGAATACGAGATGGAGGTGGTCAGGGACAAGGCTGACAACTGCATTATTGTTTGTTCCATTGAAAATTTGGATCCTATGGGGGTGCATACAGGTGACTCCATCACTGTGGCGCCTGCCCAAACATTAACGGACAAAGAATACCAAATTATGCGTAACGCAAGTTTGGCTGTATTGCGTGAAATTGGCGTTGACACAGGTGGGTCGAATGTTCAATTCTCTATTAACCCTGTTGATGGCCGAATGGTGGTCATCGAAATGAATCCCCGGGTATCTCGTTCATCTGCATTGGCTTCAAAAGCGACAGGCTTTCCGATTGCTAAGGTGGCTGCCAAACTGGCTGTGGGTTTCACTCTAGACGAATTGCGAAATGACATTACTTCAGGCGCAACTCCTGCCAGTTTTGAGCCTAGCATCGATTACGTGGTCACAAAAATTCCCCGTTTTGCATTTGAAAAATTCCCCACTGCTGACAGTCGCTTGACAACTCAAATGAAGTCTGTGGGTGAAGTGATGGCCATGGGAAGGACTTTTCAAGAATCATTCCAAAAAGCCTTACGCGGCCTTGAAGTGGGCGTTGATGGAATGAACGAAAAAACCCAAGACAGAGAAATTTTAGAAAAAGAATTAGGCGAGCCCGGGCCAGAGCGCATCTGGTATGTGGGTGACGCTTTTGCCCAAGGGCTAAGTGTCGATGAAGTTTATGCGTTGACCAAAATTGATAAATGGTTTTTGGTGCAAATTGAAGACATTGTCAAAATTGAGCTTGAGCTAGAAAAGCACGTATTGGCAGATCTCACAAAAGATGAAGTCAGACAATTAAAGCAAAAAGGCTTTTCTGACAGGCGTTTGGCCAAACTGCTCAAAACTGACGAAGGTGAAGTCAGAGTATTTCGGCATAAGAATGGCATACGGCCTGTTTATAAAAGAGTGGATACATGTGCTGGTGAGTTTGCTACGGATACAGCCTATATGTATTCCACTTACGAGCAAGAGTGTGAGGCTGAACCCACCTCTCATAAAAAAATCATTGTTTTGGGCGGCGGTCCCAACCGGATTGGGCAAGGCATTGAGTTTGATTATTGCTGTGTTCATGCTGCCTTGGCCATGCGCGAAGATGGCTATGAAACCATTATGGTGAATTGCAACCCTGAGACTGTTTCAACCGACTACGATACCAGCGACAGACTTTATTTTGAGCCTTTGACGCTTGAAGATGTTTTAGAAATTGTTGACAAAGAAAAACCTCTCGGTGTCATCGTGCAATACGGTGGGCAAACGCCTTTGAAACTAGCCTTGGGTTTGGAAGCTGCAGGTGTACCCATCATTGGTACCAGCCCTGACATGATTGATGCGGCAGAAGACCGAGAGCGGTTCCAGAAACTTTTGCATCATTTGGGGCTGCGTCAACCACCCAATACAACAGCCAGAACCGAGCAGGAAGCGCTTACCCAAGCTTCACAACTTGGCTATCCCTTGGTTGTTCGTCCTAGCTATGTGCTCGGTGGTCGGGCTATGGAAATTGTGCATGAGCAGCGAGATTTGGAGCGCTATATGCGTGAAGCAGTCAAAGTCAGCCATGAATCTCCTGTATTGCTAGATCGTTTTTTGAACGATGCCATTGAGTGTGATGTCGATGCTATTTGTGACGGACAAGATGTTTTCATCGGTGGTGTCATGGAGCACATCGAGCAAGCTGGTGTTCACAGTGGTGACTCAGCCTGTTCTTTACCCCCTTACTCTCTATCCGTGCAAACCATTGATGAAATTAAGCGACAAACCGCAGCCATGGCACATGGTTTGAAAGTGGTTGGTTTAATGAATGTCCAATTTGCTATTCAGCAAAAAGATGGCGCCGATGTGATTTATGTTTTAGAGGTTAATCCCCGGGCCAGTCGAACCGTGCCTTTTGTTAGCAAAGCCACGGGTATTCAACTCGCCAAAGTGGCTGCTCGTTGTATGGCGGGTAAATCACTGCGTGCACAAGGAATTCACGCTGAGGTCACACCACCCTATTTCAGCGTAAAAGAAGCGGTTTTCCCCTTTGTTAAATTTCCAGGTGTAGATACGATTTTGGGTCCTGAGATGAAATCGACGGGTGAGGTCATGGGGGTTGGAAAAACGTTTGGCGAAGCATTTGTCAAAAGTCAACTCGGTGCAGGTACCAAATTACCAAGAACAACGGATGCTGTTCGAAAAGTTTTCCTGACAGTCAAAAACAGCGATAAAGACCGTGCGGTAGTCATCGCGAAAGCCTTGATCGACTACGGCTTTGAATTGGTTGCCACCAAAGGTACAGCCGCAGCCATCAATGCAGCTGGATTGGCAGTAACGCCTGTGAATAAAGTCACCGAAGGCCGCCCCCATGTTGTTGACATGCTTAAGAACAACGAAATTGCGCTGGTTATCAATACAGTTGAAGAGCGCCGAAATGCGATTGCAGATTCTCGTCAAATCCGTATTTCCTCTCTTCTTGCGCGGGTTACCACTTTCACAACCATTGCAGGGGCACAAGCTGCAGTTGAAGGTATGAAATACCTTGACAACTTGGATGTTTATTCTTTGCAAGAGCTTCACGATCGACTTCCCGCCTGATCTTCAACAGGATTTCTTATGGCAACCCTTCCTATCACTAAACTTGGCGCTGAAAAGCTAAAACAAGAATTGCATACGCTGAAAACTGTCGACCGTCCTTGGGTGATCAATGCTATTTCAGAGGCCAGAGCGCAAGGTGATTTAAGCGAAAACGCTGAATACGATGCAGCAAAAGACAGGCAAGGATTTATTGAAGGTCGTATACAAGAAATTGAGAGCAAGCTCTCAATGGCACAAATCATTGACCCCAGTACAGTTGATGCAGGAGGTCGAGTGGTTTTTGGTGCAACCGTTGAATTGGAGGATGAATCCTCTGGTGAGATGGTGACCTATCAAATCGTTGGTGAAGATGAAGCAGATTTAAAACTTGGCCTCATCAATATCAGCAGTCCCATTGCTCGGGCACTGATTGGAAAAGAAGAGGGTGACATTGCCAAAGTCGAAGCACCTGGCGGCATCAAAGGCTATGAAATCGTTAAAGTTTCTTACCTATGAAGTGGTTTATCAAGCTTGTGAGATTTTCTTGATCGATTTAAGCTTAGGCTTGGCCCGTTTGATTTGACCACCAGCAGTCAATCTTTCATTGCCTAAAACTGTCACCCGTTTCATTTCCGGCCGCTGACCACCTCTCTTGCTGTATTTCAAAACTTTGAATTCTCGGGGACCTGCTTGACGTTCCTCTTTAAGGGTTTTTTCTTTTTCAGGTAGTGGGCGCCAAAGTACCAATAATTTGCCAATATGCTGAATGGGTGCCGCATGAAGTTGATCAGCCAACGCTTGAAAAATTACTTCTCTTGCTTGTCGGTCATCACCAAGTACTCTGATTTTGATCAGACCATGGGCACTCAAGGCAAGGTCTGTTTCTTTAACCACGGCGGCACTGAGACCATCGTTGCCAATCATCACCACAGGATCTAGGTGATGGGCTAAGGCACGGTGTGTTTTTCTTTGTGCTGGTGTGAGTTTGATGGATGCCATAGCGGGTATTATCTTCTGACTTGAAGGATGCTGGTTTGAAAGTTAAAACGCAAAGTAAAAAGGTCAATAAATCATGGCTGAATGACCATGTGAATGATCCCTACGTGAAGCTAGCCCAAAAAGAAGGCTACCGCGCCAGAGCTGCATATAAGCTCAAAGAAATCAATGAAACCCTTCAAATAATCCAACCTGGGATGGTAGTGGTGGATTTAGGCAGTGCGCCTGGCGCATGGAGCCAATACTCACGGCGCTGTATGGCACCTTTGGGAGCAGCTGCGGGGGAGTTAGATGGCACATTGATTGCGCTCGATATATTGCCAATGGAGCCGATTGAGGGCGTGCAATTTTTGCAAGGTGACTTCCGTGAGCCCGAAATAGAAGCCCAACTCAGTGCCTTGCTTGCTGAGCGTAAGGTAGACGCTGTCATATCTGACATGGCACCCAATTTATCCGGGATTGAGTCTGCAGATGCGGCACGTATGGCCCATCTGGTGGAGTTAGCTGTTGAATTTGCGCTTGCCCATTTAAAGCCCCAAGGCGCATTGGTCGTGAAAGTATTTCACGGGAGTGGCTATTCCCAGTTAGTCAAGTTGTTCAAGGACTCCTTTCGAGTCGTAAAGCCAGTAAAGCCAAAAGCTAGTAGAAGCAATTCTTCTGAGAACTTTCTGGTTGGAATTGGTCTAAAGTGAGAAATTCGCACAAAAAACCGCTTGAATGGCATGGCTAGAAACACACAAAAGTATCTTTTTGGCTTGAAATGCCTAAAATGAGCACAAGCTATTCATTTAAATTTTTCTTTAATTTGCTTTGACTGGAGCCTGCATTGAACAACCCTTGGTTTTCTAAAGTGGCCGTTTGGTTAGTAATTGCCTTAGTACTTTTTACTGTTTTCAAGCAATTTGACACCCGAGGTTCTTCGGGAAATGGGTATTTGGCTTATTCCGATTTTTTAGAGGAAGTTCGCGCTAAACGGATCAAGTCCGCAACCATACAAGAAGGACAGGGCGGAACAGAAATCATCGCTACCACCACCGATGACCGTAAGGTGCGTACCAATGCTACCTACCTTGACCGTGGTTTGGTGGGTGACCTGATAGCCAATAACGTTAAATTTGATGTCAAGCCGCGAGAAGAAGGTTCTTTGCTCATGACCTTGTTAGTCAGTTGGGGCCCTATGTTGCTGCTCATTGGCGTATGGGTTTATTTCATGCGTCAAATGCAAGGCGGAGGTAAGGGCGGCGCATTCAGTTTTGGTAAGAGCAAGGCTCGGATGCTTGATGAGAACAACAATACCGTGACATTTGCAGATGTGGCTGGATGTGACGAAGCCAAAGAAGAAGTCAAAGAAGTGGTCGACTTCTTGAAAGACCCACAGAAATTTCAAAAACTCGGTGGCCGTATTCCTAGGGGACTTTTACTTGTGGGTCCTCCTGGTACGGGTAAGACCTTGCTAGCCAAAGGGATCGCAGGTGAAGCCAAGGTTCCTTTCTTCAGCATTTCTGGTTCGGATTTTGTCGAGATGTTTGTCGGTGTGGGTGCCGCGCGTGTTCGAGATATGTTTGAAAACGCCAAGAAAAATGCACCTTGCATCATCTTTATTGACGAGATTGATGCCGTCGGTCGTCAGCGTGGCGCTGGCTTAGGTGGTGGTAATGATGAACGCGAGCAGACTTTGAATCAAATGCTTGTTGAGATGGATGGTTTTGAAACAAATTTAGGTGTGATTGTGGTGGCGGCCACCAACCGCCCTGACATCTTGGACGCTGCATTGCTTCGCCCAGGGCGTTTTGACCGGCAGGTCTATGTCACATTGCCAGACATTCGGGGTCGAGAGCAAATTCTCAATGTGCATATGCGAAAAATTCCTGTGGGACAAGACGTTTCCCCCAGTGTCATTGCACGAGGTACCCCTGGAATGAGTGGTGCAGATTTAGCTAACTTGACCAATGAAGCTGCATTAATGGCCGCACGTCGAAATGCCCGCGTGGTTGAGATGCAAGATTTTGAAAAAGCCAAAGACAAAATATTGATGGGTCCTGAGCGACGAAGCATGGTGATGCCAGAGGAAGAGCGTCGCAACACGGCCTACCATGAGTCTGGTCATGCATTGATTGGTAAGCTTTTACCCAAGTGTGATCCGGTCCATAAGGTTACTGTGATACCTCGCGGAAGAGCCTTAGGTGTCACTATGAGTTTGCCTGAGGCTGATAGATACAGTTACGACAGAACCTATATGCTGAGCCAAATCAGCATGTTGTTTGGTGGTCGAATTGCAGAAGAAGTTTTCATGAACCAAATGACCACCGGTGCCTCCAATGACTTTGAAAGAGCAACGCAGATCGCTCGCGATATGGTTATGCGATATGGCATGACCGAGGCTTTAGGTCCTATGGTTTATGCCGAAAACGAAGGTGAAGTATTTCTGGGTCGTTCGGTTACCAAAACCACCAATATGAGCGAGTCCACCATGCAAAAAGTGGATGCTGAAGTGCGTCGTATCATTGATGAGCAATATTCGCTTGCTCGTCGCTTAATCGAGGAGCATTCTGACAAGATGCATGCGATGGCCAAGGCTTTGCTCGAGTGGGAAACCATCGACAGTGATCAACTAGACGACATCATGGCTGGTCGTCCACCGCGTCCCCCTAAGGATTGGACTCCCCGAACCCCTTCCTCAGGTGATGGAAGTGGCGGAACGCCTGCTGTCCAGTCCAATCCCTCTCCATCAGCTGCCTGATGCAAGCGGCAAAAAACACAAGCAACATGGGGCCTCGGCCCCATGTTGCTTTGTGGAGAACGACACGTTTCAATATAGACTTATCAAGTCCACAGGTCATGGGAATTGTGAACGTGACCCCAGATTCCTTTTCAGACGGGGGACTACACGGGACGACCCAAGCCGCCATTCTTCATGCGGAAAAACTGATCAATGAAGGGGTTCATATTCTTGACATTGGTGCAGAGTCAACCCGTCCTGGAGCCAAAGCCCTCACTTCTGATGAGGAATGGGGCAGACTATTTCCTGTTTTGAAAGAGTTGATTAAATGTAATATTCCTATATCAGTGGATACTTACCACCCCAAAACCATGCAAAAAGCATTAGAGATGGGCGTAGATATTGTGAATGATATTTGGGGTTTGCGACAAACAGGTGCCATGGAGATAGTGGCTAAAAGCGAATGTGGTGTTTGTCTGATGCACATGCATGGCGAGCCTTCAACAATGCAAATTCAGCCCATAACAACCCACATCTTTGACAACTTGAATACTTTCTTCAATGAACAATTGACTTTAACTGACAAGGCTGGAATTGCGCGTGAGCGTTTGGTGCTTGATCCGGGTATTGGATTTGGAAAGTCTGTTTCCCAGAATTTCGATATTCTGCGTAATCAGTCGAAATTACTTCAATTTGGGTTACCTTTGCTCGTGGGTTGGTCCAATAAGTCTTCACTCGGTGTGGTCAGTGGAATGCCTGTGACACAAAGGCTTGCGCCCAGCATTGCAGCTGCCATTTTGGCAATTGAGCGTGGAGCAAAAATTCTCAGAGTTCATGCTGTTGCGGAGACAATTTCTGCCCTGTCTGTATGGAAGGTTGACAGAAACCTCCAAGCCATTTGTTCTTGAACCTTTGACATCCTCATTGCGCTATGAAAAGAAAATATTTTGGAACAGATGGCATACGCGGTACGGTGGGTCAATCACCTATCACTCCGGATTTCATGTTGCGATTAGCGCACTCTGTTGGGCAAGTGCTTAAGCTATCTGATCCTCGCCCCAAAGTGTTGATTGGCAAAGACACTCGAATTTCAGGTTACATGCTTGAGTCCGCCTTAGAGGCAGGTTTCAACTCTGCTGGTGTTGACGTCGTTCTCCTCGGTCCTATCCCTACACCGGGCGTAGCCTATCTCACACGTGCTTTAAGAGCATCGCTTGGTGTGGTGATCAGCGCTTCCCACAACCCCTTCAACGACAACGGTGTGAAGTTTTTTTCTGCATCAGGCGCAAAATTAGATGATGCTTGGGAAATGGCGGTGGAAGAAGCGCTGTCTGAAGAGCCGCATTGGGTGCCTTCCCATTTATTGGGTAAAACCAAGCGTCTAGATGACGCAGCAGGTCGTTATATTGAATTTTGTAAAAGCACGTTTGATCCTAATTTAACCCTCAAAGGAAAAAAAATTGTGGTGGATGCAGCCCATGGGGCTGCCTATGTAACCGCGCCTCAAATTTTTGCTGAATTAGGTGCTGAGGTCATTTCTATTGGCTGTTCTCCAAACGGTATCAACATCAATGAAATGGTAGGTGCAACCCATCCTGAAACATTGATTCAGGCAGTTATTGCGCATCACGCAGACGTTGGCATTGCTTTGGATGGAGATGCGGACAGGTTGCAGTGGGTTGATGCAAACGGACTTTTATACAACGGTGATCAACTTCTTTACGTCCTCGCCCGAGATCGCCTGACAAATGGCGAAAAGATTTCTGGTGTCGTGGGAACTTTGATGACGAACAAAGCCATCTCAGAGGGGTTGAGTCGATGGGGCATCG
>Ga0214919_10005487_pt1 | contig 17974 bp, 15 predicted proteins | sample LL1503_MetaG_FD_177994 | JGI IMG/M metagenome (GOLD analysis project Ga0214919, IMG submission 177994) | Freshwater microbial communities from Lake Lanier, Atlanta, Georgia, United States - LL-1503 | ecosystem: Environmental > Aquatic > Freshwater > Lake | place: USA: Georgia | collected...
GCGCAGGGGGCCTGAGAAAAAAAGTTTCGGCTATAATCCCGTTTCTGCGGTGGCTGTAGCTCAGTTGGTAGAGTCCAGGATTGTGATTCCTGTTGTCGTGGGTTCGAGCCCCATCAGCCACCCCATATGAATCAAGCACTTAGCCCATCCCTCGCCGGTTGGGCTTTTTGCTTTCTAGTCTATTACAGACTAAATACAGACTGCGATTCTTAGTTAATTTCAGAGCAGGACGTGAAGTCGAGAGCAAAGGTTCTGATCTGTTGGGCATTAAAGAATTAATGGGCTGGGTCCTCCAAATTCCAGCCCAGCCAGACCCCACCCACCCCGTACCCCCACTTATTGGCGATGGGACTCCCGTCAGCCTTTGCATACTAATTTGCTCAAACGGTGAGCCTGCGGAAGGCCCCCCTTGCTTTTTGAAATGCATTGGGCGGGGGTATATATAAATTTTGGCAAAGGATGCGAACCTTTACAGGCTTTGTATGAGGGTCATCGGGCACTGCCGGTTTAAGATGCGTCAAGATGTTTTTTTTAAGGATTTCACATGATCGCTTTCAAAATTAAAACTTTCACTAAGCCGATGCTTTTTCTGGCTGTCTTAGTTTGCACATTACTTAATGGAGCTTATGCATCGACATGCATCACTGCTGGGCGCATGGATACAGCAGGTTGGGCGCCTCAGTTTAAATCGGTGCACCTATTGAATGAGGCTGGGCGAGTCTTGGTTGTCAAGAACAAATCAGAATTGAAGCAGGTAAAAGCGGTTGAATTGAAAGAGGCTGCTCTTTTGTCAACATGCGATGGAAACAAGTCTTTGACCCGCGGAGATGATGCGACGATTAAAGGCGCTGTACCGGCTGTTAAACCGGGACGATTCAATGTAGTGGGATTAGGCTTTCCAATGCTCCAGACAGGTGGTGAGCTTGTTGAATTTGAAATTACCGTTGCCGCTGATCAGATTGCGATGATCACCCGCTAAAGTAAGGAAACTTCATTTCAGCCGATCAAGGTCAGTGCTGACCGCGTCCATCACTAATTAGCCCTTCTCTTTGGCTTTGGGAGCCTTAGCTTTTTGCTCCAATTTGTTTAAATGAGAATCTTGGCTGGATATGCACCAATTAAACCCTAGCCACCCCTTCTTCTTTTGATTACCATTTGAAGCTATGAAGAACCTTCTGCGCTTTATTGCTCTTGTCCTGATGGTCGGGGGTGCTTATGCACAGAGCAATTTGCCTGCTTGTCAGGGTGGTAACACAGCAACATGGAGTAATTGTTGGGGAACTTTTACTTTTCCCGGTGGAGATCGGGTCGTAAGCGAGTATCAAAATGGTATGCGAAATGGTCAAGGAATTGAGTACGCTAAAAATGGTTCTGTGCTTCGCTCAGGAACATGGAAAAATGACCAGCTAGTTTCATCATATGTCTTGGATAAAAGTCGGTTTCCTTTTGATCCACAAGCGCTGACTGTAGGCACAAATAATCAGTCAACCAACGTCAGTGTGGTAAGCGCCCTCAGTCAAAGTAATTTGCCGGATTGTCAGGGTTCTAACTCGGCGCGATGGAGTAATTGTTTGGGTACTTTTACCTTTCCCGGTGGTGATCGGATTGTCAGCGAGTATCAGAACGGTATGCGAAATGGTCAAGGAATTGAGTACGCTAAAAATGGTTCTGTGCTTCGCTCAGGAACATGGAAAAATGGCGTGTGGTTGGATACCAAGTTTGTTCTCTCTGAGCCGGTACAACAGGCAGGTGAGACTAATTCAGAATTAGCAAGACTTCGGGCTGAAGCGGATGAGGCCAAACGAAAACAAGCTGAGGCTGAGGCGCTACTCAGGCTTGCTCAACAAACGACACAACCTATAAAACCATTGGCAAATGTTGGGACAGAACGCCGTGTTGCCTTAGTAATTGGTAACGCAACATACAAAATCAATCCATTAAAAAACCCTGTCAATGATTCAATCGACATGGCGCGCTCACTGCGCTCGGTTGGCTTTGATGTTATCGAGGCCAACAACACCACACTTGCCCAAATGCGCGAGGTAACACGACGATTCGCCGACAAACTAGGTAATAGCGATGTTGGCCTTGTTTATTACTCAGGACACGGTGTAGAAGTAAAGGGCAAGAACTATCTGATCCCTGTTAACGCAGACATTAAGCGCGAGTACGAAGTTGTTGATCAGGCATTTGATGCGAGTCAGTTCCTAGAAATGATGGACAACATCAGAGGGCCAAATAACAAGCGAGTCAATATTCTTATTGTTGATGCCTGCCGTAACAATGAGCTTCAGAGGAGTTGGCGCTCTACCAATAATGGCCTAGCCCGGATGGATGCACCCGGAGGTACGTTCATCTCATTTGCAACTGCACCGGGTAGGGTCGCTGCTGATGGCACAGGACGAAACAGTCCTTACACCAAGCACTTACTTCAAGCTTTAAAACAACCCAATGTGCCTATTGAGCAAGTTTTCAAAGTTGTTAGGCGTAATGTAATGGAGGAGACCAATGGTGAGCAGATACCTTGGGAGAACTCAAGTCTTGTTGGTGATTTTTACTTCACGATGGCACGATGATTAAAATTTTATTTTTTCTTCTGGCTTTACTTAGTACAGGAAGCGCTTTCAGTCAAAGCAATTTGCCTGCTTGTCAGGGAACAAATCCTGATTATTGGAATGGCTGTATCGGATCTCAGAAAATTGAGGGAGTCTCATATTACGGTCAGTATAAAAATGGCATACCTCATGGAGAGTTTGTCCGAAAAAGACCAGAATTTTCTAGCGTAAGTAATGTGACTCAGGTCGTTGCATCTTCAATATGGCTGCCTACAAGTAATTTACCAAGATGTGAGGGTTCTGATGTAGCTAGTTGGAATAGTTGTATTGGGGTAATGTTTCAACAGGGACTGCCCTTTGCGGGGCAGTTCCGTAATGGAATTCCTTATGGGCAATTTGAGAAAGTAGCTGATGCTGGAACACAAATGGCGCAGATGATTACTTCACCGCAGCAGCTAACACCTCAATTAACTGCTCAGGAAAGACAGCGCCTTGAAAATGAAAAATTGCGCGAAGAGGCGGCTGTTGCGAGGCAAAGGCAACGAGAACTTGAAGAGCAGCTTAGACAGGTTCAACTAGGCTCCTCAATACTAACCCAAACTACTTCTATTGGCACAATTGGGCGGCGAATCGCTTTGGTAGTAGGTAATGCAAATTACAAAGTGCGACCTTTAAAAAACCCAAGAAACGATGCTGACGATGTTTCGCGGTCGTTGAAGGCAACCGGCTTTGATGTTATTGATCTGCGTGATGCGTCACTACCTCAAATGCGAACAGCCGTTCGTCAATTCGGCGATCGACTAATTAACAATGATGTTGGCTTGGTCTATTACTCAGGTCACGGTGTTGAGGTAAAAGGCCGTAACTACTTTATCCCTGTTAATGCAGACATCCAGCGCGAAGACGAGATAGCCGATCAGGGTCTTGATGTCTCATTGATTCTTGAGAAGATGAGTACTGCCGGAAAAGGCGTAAATATCTTGATTGTTGATGCTTGCCGAGATGATCCGTTTGGTCGCAGCTTCCGCTCATCTTCAAGAGGGTTAGCGACTATGGATGCTCCTAGAGGAACGATCATCGCGTACGCAACATCTCCGGGCAAGGTTGCTTCTGATGGTGATCCTAGGGAGCGGAACAGTCCATATACGAAGCATCTTGTAAAAGCTATGCAGTCACCCAATAAGCCGATTGAACAGGTGTTCAAGGAGGTTAGAAGGGCCGTGCAGGATGAAACAAAGAATCAGCAGACCCCTTGGGAAAATACTAGTTTGAGTGGTGATTTCTTTTTTAGGGTGCAGAGATGAAAAGAAAAATAATTATTTTTACCTTTGGTTTATTGATTTTCGCCAATACCTTTGCTCAAGAAGTCGTAGGAAAAATTTCCTATGGAGTATTAAATAATGCGGAATTGAATTTGCTGAAAACAGGAAATGCTAAATTTGAATGTGAACTTTCATGCGCATTTAGATGGGGCGGTAACTTAGATAAATATAAAGAACTTTATGATCAAGAAAATTGGGAAATTCTTGCTAAAGAGCTTTTAAAAATATCTGCAAAAGAAGAGTTGGCCTATTTTTTTATTGCACGATCTATGGAAGGCATGGGGTATTTTGATGCTGCTGAAAAATATTACAAAATTGCATTGACTATAGGTAAAAATTACAAATGTGATCGTTTATTTAATGTTTGTTCTGGGTTATCTTTTCCATCTGATATCAACAGCAGATTATCAATAATTCAACAACATCTAGTCAAAAATTCAACAAACAAATTACAAAACGTGCTTGTTAATGACCGTACTTTAGATTCGTACCCTTCGGCGCAAGAATCCTTGGAAATATCTAGACTCCGGGCAGAAGCTGAAGACTCTAAAAGAAAGCTAACCGAATTGGAGAATCAAAGGCTTAGGGCTCAAGCTGATGACGCCCAAAGAAGACTTTCAGAAATTGAAGAGCAACTAAAAATCGCCAAGCAGCAAAATCAAGTACCCTCGTCATCTGCAATGACGACAATGGCAAATAGGAAAGCTTTGGTTATTGGAAACGACACATATAAATCCATAACAAAACTCTTGAATGCGCGTGAAGATGCAAAAGCTATTGCCACTAACTTAACCGCTGTTGGATACAAGGTAACTCTTCAGCTCGACTTAAATGAAAAAGAGATGAGAACGGCATTAAGAACTTTTTCAAGTCAAGTCCAAGGTGGTGATGAGGTCATGTTCTTCTTTGCCGGACATGGCGTTCAGTTGGGGGCTGCGAACTACTTATTGCCAACGGATATTGGTGGCGATTCAGAAGCTCAAGTCAAAGATGAAGCAATACAACTGCAAAGAGTTTTAGATGATATGACCGATAAGAAGGCTAAGTTTACTTTAGCAATGATTGACGCTTGCAGGGATAACCCATTTAAGTCAGCAGGACGCAACATTGGCGGAAGAGGATTGGCTCCAACTACGGCGGCGACAGGTCAGATGGTTGTTTTTTCGGCGGGCACTGGTCAGCAGGCGTTGGATAGACTTGGCAATACCGATAAAAATAAGAACGGTGTTTTCACAAGAACATTTTTAAAGGAAATGCAGAAGCCGGGGGTTAGCATTGACAGAATTGTTAAAAATGTACGCAACGAAGTGGCAGAACTTGCCAAAACTGTTGGGCATGAGCAGGTTCCTGCGATCTACGATCAAGTTTTAGGTGATTTTTATTTTAAAAAATAGCTCTTTTAATTTTTAGGCAATACCAAATTAAAGTTCATAAAGCTAGGGGATTATGGTTGACCCAAAGACGTACCCTTGGTGTTGCCTGCGATCACGCCTAAATACCAGACTTTAAACTTATAGGTCTATTAAATAAATTGGGTTTCTAAGCATGGCGTTTAAACGCAAATAAAAATTATTTCTTTAGGCAGTGCTTGCCAAATAGATGCGAATCATGTAAATTAAATTCTGGATCGGTTCAATGCTTTACGCATTGTGACTCGCGGTATGGCAGGTTTAAAACCTGCCGCTTAAGAACATGCACCGATCTAATTGTTCTGAGCGGCTCTTTTTTAATTAAGGAGTCAATATGAATGTTTTAAATGAAAAATCACTGGTTCAGGGAATCAACCGTAAGCTTGATGGGGAAAGACTTAAGCTTTGTCGGTACGATTCACCTTCGTTCAACGAGCTTGGACGTTACTATGTAATCGACAACTATAACTGCCTTGTTTCAAAGGACATTGATCTTGAAGATTACGCTAAAGAACTTGGTGTAATTTGAGTGATGAAACGGCCCATTAAAACAGGGCCGTTTTTTTGAACTGAGTAAACTATCAAACAATCAGTGGTTCAATTTTTGTAAGCGATATGCCTGATGTGTATTTAATTTTTATCGGTGAATCACTTTGAAGTACTGCAACAATCTGAGGTTCATCCTCAGCAAGCCAGTGCGAGTTGCCTTTCAAAAACTTGTCGAGTGCCCGTTGGATTCTTGACAAGGCAGGGAATGCCTTAGATGAATATCTAAGATCAACGTCAAGGGTGAATGTAGAACCGCTTGCGTTGGTGTTTAAGATCAATGTGGTGTATTTCATCTTTACTCCATTCTGTTGATTCCGTATGCCAGCTTAGGTACTTTCGGCGCAGGCCACTTCAGCTTGGCGATTGATTTCCAGTACCTGTGGCTCACATATGTTGCTGTCATCAGCGGGCGGCCTGATAGGTATCAGCCAGCAGTCTGGGTGCTGGATGCGAGATTTCCACGTGACCCTTTCAGCAATTAGTTCGCCAGAAGGGTAAAGGTTGATGAGTTTTTTACGGGTTACTGTGCGGATGCGCCAGCAAATCAAGCCACATTGGTGATTTAGCATGGCAGGGCCGCGAACCTCAACAATTCTTCCTATGTTTGACTCGCATTCCGGCATCTCGCCGATCATCACCGCCAGATCTCCATCCTTGCAACGTAATTCCATGATGTTCTCCAACCCCCTGAGTTGGCATCAAGCAAGAAGGGGAGGTCATGCCTAACGCTTTAGCAGTATTTATTGACCGCCCTGCAAGTTGTCTTAATCGGCGGTAGGAACAAAAAAGCCCTCACTAGGAGGGCTGACACGCGATTGGTTGCCCTAAGGCCACATCGTTTGACCACCTTGCTCGGTAAGCAGGTTGGTGTGGGTGTCAGCCCCCTCTTGATGAGCTTAAATTATCTCAAATCAACGGGATTCAGTCAATCTTTGGGGCCAATGAGCCAAAAGACTGCGTCAGTCGGTAGATCTAGGGGAAATGACCTTGGTGTGGATTGTAAAAATGACTACGATGTAGGGCTATGAAAACCATACTCTCCCTGATCTTTCTTTGCCTGCTGGGATGGGGACGTGCCTTCGTCCACAGAGAGCTGCTGGCTTGACTGGAGCAGCTTTGGTGTTGTCTGAAATTTAGCTAAGGTGATTTTTTTATGCGTAAACAACTACTGTTCTTATTTTTCATCACTTTCTCATTGTGTGGCTTCGCGCAGCAGAATGATTCACATATTCCGACCGGTACTTTGATTACGTATGCCGCTGATGTAGGCCGAACTGTTGGTGATGGTGATGGAAATAACTCCCCATTTACAACAGCCCTTCTTGAACATTTAAACGATCCAGATGACATCGCAGTCGTTCTTCGCAAGGTGAGTGAGAAAGTGTATAAAAATACAAACGGTAGGCAACAACCAGTGGGATACACGTCGCTTGCTGGGGGTGCTTTAGTGCTTTCTGCGATTAAGTCTAATTCTAGAAAAATGACAAATGCACACGCATTGATTATTGGCAACTCTGCTTATGCAAATATCTTGAAGTTGAGAAATGCAACTAATGACGCGAGGGCTATGTCAGAAAAGCTTAAAGGTTTAAGTTTCACAGTCACTGAGGCTCTTGATACTGATAGAGGTACTCTGATGACTGTCCTTTCGCAGTTCTACAAGACCGCTGCTAACGCTGACTTGACCCTACTGTTTTACGCAGGGCATGGTGTGCAAATTAAGGGTACAAACTACATGTTTCCAGTTGACATTAAAGCAAATGACTTAGGGGAAAAAGATATTCAAGTTCAAGGGGTTTCATTTGATTCAGTCATAGAAAATTTACCGGGTAAAACTAAGCTAATCTTCTTAGATGCCAATAGAGACAATCCTTTCACTTTTAAAGTCCGCTGAACCAAAACCATTTCCAATCAGCCCTCGATGAAATTCCTGACTTTTCCCCTGCTGGCTCTTTCCTTATCATTTCACGTGATTACCAGCGCACAGCCGTATGGTCAGGGACTCGATTTCCTGACACCTGAAGAATATATAAGTCTTCCAATAGCTCCGCGCTATCGTTCCTTCTTGCCTGCTTCGGCTGATCTATCTGAATGGTTGCCAGCAGTAGGCTCACAAGGCGAGCAAGGCTCATGCGTTGCTTGGGCCACCACTTATTACATGCGCAGTTACTACGAAAATCGACAAAACAGCACCACTGCAAAGCAAACACCCTTAAGTCCAGCATTCGTATACAACCAACTTAAAAAGCAAGATGCAAGTTGCAAGACCGGCTTAAACATAGGTATGGCATTAGAGTTTCTGAAACTCAAGGGTGCGCCTCCTTTGAGAAGTTTTCCTTACTCACAGAACAATTGTTCGGCGCTGCCAGATCAGGTCGTCGAGTCTGTTGCAATTCAGTTCAAGATTGAAAACTGGAAAAGGTTAACTAAGGGTAATTTAGATGATGTAAAAGGGGAGATCGCTAGAGACCGGCCCGTTGTGATCGGGATGAGAGTTTCTGAAAAGTTCAAAGACTTTAGAGGCAAATCAAATTTTGAAGAATTGATTTCGGAAAGCGAAACTCGTGGTGGTCATGCAATGACTGTGGTGGGCTACGACGATGCTCGGCAAGCATTTCGGTTGGTCAACTCTTGGGGTCAGCAATGGGGTGATCGTGGGTTCGCTTGGATAAGTTACGAAGCGTTTAATTCAAATGTTCGTGAATCCTACACAGCAACTGTTACAAGAAACCTAATCCCGGTAGCAGTCAAACCCCCAGAACCTATTGCGGTCAAGCTACCAGAACAGCAAAAGCCCACACCATCTGTGATTATTGCAGTCAAACCACCTGAACCGCAGCCTGAAGTGCCGCCTGTCAAGCCTGAGCAGCAGAAGCCCGCCGTCTTACCTCCTGCACCAGTAGTCGCTCCGCCAGAACCTGTGGTCACGCCGCCTGTGATCTCACCTCCGGCCCCCGTGGTTGCGCCGCCTGAACCCGTGGTCACACCTCCGCCTCTGCCCGTAGTTACGCCGCCTACAGTCTTACCGCCGAAACCCGTAGCTCCGCCTGCGCCAATTCCTGTCAAGCCGCCTGTCATCAATTTAGCTGATGTTCAAAGCAAACTTGTAAAGAGCATTAAGGATATGCAATGCGCCGCAGTTAAGGTTGACAGCGTAAAAGGTGTACTGCAACTCAGTGGTTTTGTCGGCAATGAAACAGATGCATCTGCCATACGAGATCTTCTAAGTCCAGTTGGGGATCGAGCAAAGTCAAACGTTCAGCTTCGCCCTTGGCCCCAGTGTGAAGGTCTAATAACTCTGGCTAAACCATTGGCAGAGAATGCTCAGCTAAATATTGAGTCAAACAAGAAAATACTGATTGAGGGTGACAAGCTCAGACTTGAGATCAAGTCACCAAACTACCCTTCATACATTTATGTTTCCTATCTTCAGGCTGATGGTCAGGTAGTTCATCTTCACAGGTACTCAGATCAGAGTAACAAACCAATACCAGCAGGTACTAGTCTTGTGTTGGGCGCTCAAGGTGAGTACGTAGTGTCTGGCCCTACATTTGGCCCTGAGAGCGTATTCGTTATCGCCTCGGCACTACCTCTGCTGTCTTTGGATCGTCCTCAGGTGGAAACAGAGCGTGAGTATTTAACTCAATTCCGTTTGGCGATTCTTGTCCATCAGACCGGTAGAGGTAAGGTCTCATCAGCATTCCTCCCATTAACAACTTCCAAGTAAAAGGACTCTATGCGTTTACTATTTTTGACTTTACTGCTGTTGTCGCAAGTTTGTTCGGCTCAGAACATACCAAGTTCTGGGGAGATTGCATCAAAACTCGCTCCTTTGAGTCGGTCGATGTCGACAGAGGTAACGCCTAGGGGAATTTCAATTCCAGATGCAAAGCCTGACGAACCTCCATCAATGAACCTGAATATCAATTTTGAATTTGACTCTGCGGCGCTTACCAGCGATGGGAAGGTTTTAGTGGGAAATTTGGGTCGTGCCTTGAAAGATCCAAGACTAATAGGTCAGAAGTTCATCATAGAAGGACATACTGACGGAAAAGGTACGGATTCTTATAACAAGGCGTTGTCTGAGAGACGCGCTGAGACTGTAAAAAAAGAGTTGATCGCACAGCATGGGGCCGATGCTTCACGAGTTGAGGTAATTGGCTACGGTAAGACTCAATTGCTAGATAAGGCTAACGCTGAGTCTTGGGTGAACCGGCGAGTGAAAGTGGTAAATAAGGGCGGATGATGGATATCGTTGTTAGATTAGCTAGAACAATCGGACATGACCAAGTACCTGCGATCCATGATGAAGTTTTTGGTGATTTCTACTTTGCGGATCAGCGATGATCAGGATTAGATGACAGATTACACTCCATTTATAAAAGTTCCTAAACCCTCATTCAATGAAGGAGAGAGCTTTTCTATTTCTGGCCCACTAAGTGGATATGCGCCTTTTGAGGTTGGTTTTGTATTAATAGGTTCTGGATTTACTGCCTCTGATATAAAGCCGGGGTGGTTTCCAACAGCAAATACAAAAGCATCAGGAAATGCAATATACGGTTTTATAAATATTAGAAGTTCCTACTCTAACCCAGCAAGTGAAAGCTATTTCGGTGTAAATATTTTCTTAAATGAAGATAAGATCACTGAAGGATTGGAGCATTTTGATCTTTATATTGTATCCAATACGTCTAATCCCCTAAGCAGTTTAAATATCCCATCTGAAATATTAGCAAAAGTTGGATTTAACGTAATTGATACATCCAATGATGGGAAATCCCCTACTTATTCAATAACGTCAAGTAGCTCCTCTGTCAATGAAGGTTCATCTACAACTTTCACCCTAACAACAACAAACGTTGCCTCAGGCACATCAGTTCCGTACAGCCTTTCTGGCATAAGTGCGGCGGATGTATCCGAAGGATCACTGAGTGGAAACGCAGTTGTTAATTCTAGTGGCATCGCAACGATTTCTTTATCACTGCTAAACGACTCACTTACTGAAGGAGTGGAGACTCTAACCATCACTGTTGGAGGCTCTTCTGCATCAACTTTGGTGAACGACACATCAATCACACCTGCACCTTCTTACGTTCTTACACCTAGCGCAAGTAGTTTTAACGAGGGTTCAATAGCCTCGTTTACTTTAACCACTACAAACGTTGTATCCGGCACATCAGTTCCTTACACGCTATCTGGCATCAGCGCAGCCGATGTATCTGGAGGTTCCCTTGGTGGAAATGTCGTTGTTAACTCTACTGGTACAGCCACAATTACTGTTACGCTTTTAAACGACTCGCTTACTGAAGGTTCAGAGACTCTAAGCGTCACTGCTGGAGGAGCAACTGCATCAACAGTAATTAACGATACATCAAATACTAATCCCTCTTATGTCCTTAGCAGCTCTAGAACGAGTTTCTCTGAGGGAGATCAGGTCACCGTAACACTAACAACTAGCAATGTAAAAACTGGTCTGGTCTTTAATATATTTTTTCCTGAGACGGCAACTTTTGGTTATGCAAACTACTTTGACATTACGCCTGGTTCAACTGGCGTTCCTGGGACAGCGCCGATTTGGACCAAAGGTGCCACCAGTCAGACAAATAGCAATGGAATTGCAACTTTCTTTTTTAGTATTTATAACGACAATATCACTGAAGGAGATGAATTATTGACTGTAAGTCTACGTGACACACTTACAAGTTCATTAAACGTTACTAGGGCATCGTTAGATCTATTAATTAAGGATACATCTACAACCCCGCCTTATAGTCTAAGTGCAGATTCATCCAGTTTTAATGAAGGTTCAACTGCAACCTTCACACTAACCACTAATAATGTAGCTACTGGCACATCAGTCCCCTACACACTCTCAGGCATTAGTGCAGCAGACGTATCAGGCGGCTCACTGAGCGGGAACGCAGTCATTAGCTCAAGTGGTGCAGCCACAATCTCAGTACCACTATTGAACGACTCCCTAACGGAGGGCCAAGAGACTCTGATCGTAACCGCTGGTGGAACAACTGCATCAACAGTAATTAATGACACTTCCAAGAATGCCTCTGCTACTTATCAATTAATTGCGAACTCAACAAATATCAACGAAGGTTCTACTGCTAATTTCACTTTACTAACTACTAACCTCACAAATGGAACAAATGTCCCCTATACCCTCACAGGAATAAGTGCAGCAGATATTGTTGGTGGCTCCTTAAGCGGAATTGCCGTTGTCGCGAACGGTGCAGCAACGATTTTGGTAACTTTTCTAAATGACTTACTTACAGAAGGAACTGAAACAGTAACCATAACTGCAGGGGGTGTGAGTGCTTGGACTAATGTTATGGATAGTTCAACTGCACCAGTGGTTTTGTTTCCGTCTTATACAGTTTCTACAAATTGGATTTCAACCACCGAAGGTACTCCAATTGTTGCCACCCTAATTACTAATAATGTATCTGCCGGGACAACTCTTTACTATCAGCTATCTGGATCCGGTATCACTACCTCTGACTTTGGTGGCCTTTCGCTCACCGGAAGCTCAGTCATTAACTCTTCAGGGCAGGCTTCTTTAACCATCCCGCTCTCGGCAGACGTAACTACTGAAGGCGATGAGACATTTTTAATTCAGTACTACACCGATTCAGGTAGGTCAATTACTGCTGGATCTGCAGCTTACGTAACGATCCTAGATACATCTAAAGGTGCTGTTACACCAACCTACGTAGTTTCTGCAAATAGCTCTTCCGTCAATGAAGGCTCGACTGCAGACTTCACAATCACGACATCAAATGTTTCTGCTGGGTCGAGTATTGCTTACACACTGTCAGGAGTTTCATCTTCAGATATTACAGGCGGCGCTTTAACAGGCTATGTAACTGTCAACTCATCAGGAACGGCAACTGTGTCTGTCCCTATAGCAGCAGACAGTCTGACCGAAGGTGTGGAGACTCTCACCATAAACTTACAAGGCAAAACAGCTACTATCTTAATTAACGATACATCCAAAGCTGCTGCGGCTCCTACTTACGACTTAGTATCTTCAACCTCCTCGATTAACGAAGGCTCTGTGGCCTCCTTTAGCTTAACAACTACTGGTGTTAGTCCCGGTACTTCTATTGCTTACACAATATCTGGAGTTAGCTCAACAGATGTGACGGGCGGTCTTAGCGGTACAGCAACTGTAGATATAAATGGGCTAGCAACAATCTCGGTTCCTATTGCCGCAGATTTCTTGACCGAAGGTACAGAAACACTAACTGTCACAGCACAGGGTAAAACTGCATCAGTATTAGTCAACGACACCTCAAAGACAACTCTCATAGCGTCTTATGCTTTATCAGCTTCCACTAATTCAGTTTCTGAAGGCGCAAGCGCAGTGTTCACCCTCACCACAACTAACGTTGCAGGTGGCACTTCCATTCCTTACACGATCTCAGGCGTAAGCTCTGGCGATATAACGGGCGGAGCTTTGTCTGGCACTGCAATTGTTAGCTCAAGCGGAAATGCAACCATCACGATTCCACTTGCACTTGATCTGACAACAGAAGGCACAGAGTCACTTACTGTGACGGCTCAGGGAATAAGTGCGTCAGTGTTGATTTCTGATACATCTACAACACCAGTAGTAGTGACACCCACAACCACCGTTACATCTATACCTTTCGGTGACGGTAAATATTTTTACGGAAGCGCTGGATCCGATAAAGTCACAGGAACTTCCTTTGTTGATGTAGTCAAGCAAACATCAACCATTTCATCAAATCAACTCACAAAGTTGTCAGATGGCTCTTGGCAGGTTCAAAATAAGATCACGCCTTCAAACTCTGACAACCTAGTCAATGTAGAGCGTATTGAATTCAGTGACATTAGCGTTGCTTTGGATGTCTCTGGCCCTGCGGGGCAAGTTGCAAAGATACTAGGGTCTGTGTTTGGAAAAAGTTACGTTAGTAATACTGAATTTGCAGGAATAGGTTTTGCCTATCTTGATGGCGGCATGTCTTACCTAGACCTTTGCGGCCTTGCGGCTGGTGCTGCTGGGCTTTCCACACCTGATCTGCTTGTAACTACGCTATTGAGAAACACTACAGGCACAGAACCCACAGCTTTAAGTAAATCAAGTTACCTTCAGTCGATTTCAAACGGTGCAAGCTACGCATCTGTAGTACAACAAATTGCAGATTCTTCTGCAAATGCCCAAAGCATCAAATTGACCGATCTTGCAAATACAGGCTTAGCGTACACACCATACGTATTGCCACCCACGTACAACCTTAGTGCAGCTTCGGCGTCTGTTAATGAAGGCTCAACGGCAGTTTTTAATCTGACGACAACCAACGTAGCAGTTGGAACAGAAGTTAGCTACACGCTGTCTGGTATTAGCCCATCTGACTTAACGTCAGGCACATTAACCGGCAAAGTAACCATAGGGGCGGGCGGTGCAGCTTCAATCAGCATCCCTATCGCGGCAGATGGTGCAACAGAAGGTCAAGAGAGCCTGACCATCAGTGCTCAAGGAGCAACAACGTCCATATTGATCAATGACACGTCTAAAGGCACCGCTACGCCAACTTACACATTGACTCCTGCAACCTCCTCTATTAACGAAGGAGCGCTTGCCCAAATTTATGTATCAACAACAAATGTTGCTGCAGGGACAAGTCTTAATTTTGGCATTAGTGGTGTTGGAGTAACTCAGAGCGATGTACTAGAAGGGCTGTCTAGTTTAGTAACTGTTGATGCAACTGGCAAGGCAACTATCAATATCAATATTGTTGCTGATGGGCTAACAGAAGGGCCTGAAACTATGATCATTAGGATGGATCAAACTATTGTCAGTATTCTTATAAACGATACATCTGTAACGCTTGTGGGTATATATGACGGTGGAGGGGGAGGTGATGGTGGTGGTGGTGGTGGTGGTGGTTCGGGATAATCATTTTCCTTTAAAGGTAAATTCCCCTCTGATACCACCTTCTACCCAAGGTTCTTGTTTGCCATTAGATGCATCAAACACATCGTTGGCAACACGTTTGAAAAAATTCTCAACTGGTAACTCAGCAGTGTCTATGTGTTTGAGTAAAAACTGAGTGTAAAGACCATTTGATGAATCCCCGTCATCTGCGACCCCACCAGGTCTTGTAGCGTATGCGATCATTGTTCCTCTTGGAGGCTCTATTTTCGCAAGACCCATTGTCATTGATCTTGAAGACACTGCAGTAGAAACCCAAGGGTTGTTGCGACACGCGTCAAGCATCAGTAGATTTAAAGTCGATTTTGTATCACCGATTAAATCAAGAATCCGATTTAAGGAAATACTTTGAGTTGGTATGTCAAACTGAGAGGCAATTGATGCATCCACAGTAGGTAAGAAATTTTCATTTCGTATTTGGACTCCATGCCCAGCGTAATAAAAAACAAATGCAGCGCCGGGAGTAATCTTTTTGCTCACCTCGTCAAGTAGTGATCCAATTTGAGCGGTCTTCAAGTCTTCTCTGTAAATAACGTTAAATCCAAGGGAAGTTAACTTACTTTGCATAGCCTTAGAGTCATTGATTGGGTTCTTTAATTTCCATTGGTTAGGATAGTTAGAGTTACCAATAACCAAGGCAACTTTAGATGTGAAGGAATTAGGATTAGCTATTGGCGGTCTAGGATTTGGAATGCGCTGTTCAACTTCTTTCCGGCGTTTTTCCTCTTCTTCTCTTTTCTTTTCCTCTGCAATTACTATGTCAGTATTTTTTTTATCACGTGCAATGACGGCAAGTGGTTTATTACTGGCTGAAATTTGGGTGAGATATTGTTGACTTAGCTGGTCTAGCTCCTTCCTATTCCACTTTGACGTGTTGCTACTGTCTACCAATATGTCACATTTACAATTGACTAGTTGATCAGCTTTGTCAATTTGGTTGACTCTATTTTGTAGTTTTTCTTCACATCCTCTTATGGCAGTTTGACTATTTTCTCTTATGCCTAAATTCCATGAAATCTGAGAGGCAAACGGGCACGATTGTGGCTCAGCTGTTGTTGCAATTGCAAACGTAGATGACCTTTTTGCAATGTCTGCATAGGTGCTATTTGAATCATTCACAATAAGCCCTGCTTTGTTAAAGAAGGGCACATCTTTTACGCACAAAGATGTTTTATCGCTCAAAGTCACCTTTGTATCTAAAAAACCGCAAGATGATTGAGCATGAGTAGCAAAGTAAATCGTCATCAGCATCAGTCCAAACAAGGAGTTCTTCACTAATGAAAGACCCCTTGTTCTGAAAGATATTAAATTACTAATCTTTAGCATGTCATTGAACCTCAAATTCAAGGGTCTTATTTCCTCTGCGCCCAGAGGTGTCTTCTACGACCATTAGTAACTTGTGCTTACCTTTTGGAAGGCTTGCTTCTTGTACATTAACCCCTGACTCAGTAACCTTGGCTACATTTAAGATCCGCTTGGTGATGTCTATTTCAAATGAGCCATACAGAACTTTGAAGGTTTCAGGCTTAACGGTACTTGGTGGCGTGGATTGAAACTTCAACTCTATAGGTGTGGGGCTACTAACCGCACTAGACAACTTAGGGGCAGACAACTCTATCAGCGGCGCGTCTTTTGAAGTAACCGATTTAGCAGTGAACGGCGGCTTGGCATTGTTGGATTCGTTCATCTCCTCAACAGACACCAACAACTGTCCTGCAAACGCTGTAGCACTTAGCACGCAGACAATTAAAATGATTATTTTTTTCATGGCTGAGTAGTTATCTTGACGCGGCGATTTTCTGCTGCCTTAGGTTTTTCCGGCAAAAGCAACTCAGAGAAACCTTTGCCTTCTCCGGTAAGGCGTTCTTTATCTACGCCTTGTGATGTCAGATATGCCATAACTGAGTCGGCGCGGCTTTGACTTAACTTAAGGTTGTGCTGTTCTGAACCTTGAGCATCAGTGTGGCCTTCCACCTTAAATTTAATTGCTGCCAATCGGTCATTCTTCATAGCCTCAACAAGATTACTTAATAGAGGCTTGGAGTCAGGTTTCAGCTTTGCCGAATCCAAATCAAATTGAATGACAAGGTCAATGCTCTTGGGCTGCGGAATGATGTTTCTGTTGCCCAAGCTACGGGTTTTAGGTTGATCTTCCGCTGGAGCAAGTTTTTCCACCAGATCATTTGCTGTCGCGCTTTTAATGGGTGCTTGGACTTGACTGTAGGCCGAGGTAGTTATGAGCAGCAAGGCTATTAACGTTTTCATTTAACCTCCTTGATGGCAACTAGTTTTGCGCCAAAGCTCTCAGACTTGCCATCTGTACCTGCGCTAGTTAAGAAGTTGATCAGGGCTGATCTGCCACCAATGTCATTCAGGGCATACGTAAAGGGTTCTGCTGCTGTGGGTTCAGCCATCGTTAATGTATTGAGCTTCCGGGGGCTGTCAGACACCATGACTAAGAGGTTGTTAGTGCCAACAGGCCCTACTGCCTTGACTTCCCAATCTGGCTTAGGAATGCGAACAGTCTGACCTGCCTTGATAGAGTTGTTTTTGTCTAAGCCGTTCGGATACAGAACATAGAAGCTCTTAGCATCACTGCCCAGAAGGATCATGTAGATGTAGCCGTCGTGGCTAGATTTGATGCTGAGGTCTAGGCTGTCCTTGCCGATCTTCATGGCTGGTTTTGAAACCTTGACATCTACTACTCTTTTTGGATTGCGTTGCTGCTCGATGTCTTTTAGCGTTGCAAGCGATGCCAAGACAGGTTCAACAGGTGGAACTTTGATTGGCTCAGGTTTAACTGGTGGCTGAACAACCACTTGAACTGGTGGAGTAGGAGGTGGTTTTACAGGCTCAGGCGTTACAACGACGGAAGGTGTAGGCACAACGACCACTGTAGGCTGAGTCGTAACCGGCGGTGGAGTCGGCGGCAAAGGCGTTGGTGGCGCTACAACCACTGGGGGAACTATCACTGGGGGTGTAGGGGCTATTACAACTGGCTTAGGAGGCTCTGGGGTAACCACAGCCACAACAGTAGGTGGTCTTTGCACAGGGATCAAGTTACGATTACCAGAAACTGTGACGTGGTGAGGGGCATAGACAGGGTCACCCTTAAGGGCGTTATCAATGGTATTTTGAGCACACTGCTGAATCTCACTCATCGAGACAGCG
>Ga0214919_10005488_pt1 | contig 17973 bp, 18 predicted proteins | sample LL1503_MetaG_FD_177994 | JGI IMG/M metagenome (GOLD analysis project Ga0214919, IMG submission 177994) | Freshwater microbial communities from Lake Lanier, Atlanta, Georgia, United States - LL-1503 | ecosystem: Environmental > Aquatic > Freshwater > Lake | place: USA: Georgia | collected...
CGGGCCGCAGGACATACACCCCGTGCCGCCGCGATGACCCCGTTCAAGGCGATGCTCACGGACCGTGATTCGCCGATGATGGCCTCGATGCTGCGTGACCTGGAAGGTGGCGGGCGCACCGAAGGCGAACACATCGTCGGCGACATGCTCGCCCGCGCCCGCGCTGCTGGCATTGACCCTGGGCCGTTGCGCCACGCTTGGGTCCATCTTCAAGCCGCCGAGAACCGCCGGCAACGCGAAGCGAGCTGAACCGGCGGTCGAGGCGGCGTGGATCGTACGCCGTGGTGGATCACGGCCAGGGTTTGTGGCGTCTTCGGTGTCCCTAAGACTGATGGGCCAGCGCGTCAAGCCGAACTGCGAACCGCACCTCTCAAGCAAATGTGGCTTGGCGGCTTGACCTCCCATGGGTGGCGGCCGGCGTCGGTCGGCCTCGGGGCGCTCAGACGTCGAGGATAATTTTGCCGAAGTGCTGGCCTGAGGCCTGGTGCCGAAAGGCCTCGGCGATCGCGTCTAGCGGGAAGTGCCGGTCCATCACCGGCCGCAGGCCTGTCGCTTCGATCGCGCGCACCATGTCGAGCTGGTGTCTGCGGCTGCCGACTGAAATTCCCTGCAGCCGGATGTTCTTGGACATCACCGTTGCGGTGGAAACAGGCCCTTGCACGCCGGTCAGCACGCCGATCATCGAAATATGGCCGCCGACGCGGCAGGCATGCAGCGACTGACCCAGCGTTCCCGACCCGCCGACTTCGACCACATGGTCTGCCCCCTCGCCGTCTGTGTACTCCAGCACGGACCTGGCCCACTTTGGCGTCTCGCGGTAGTTGATCAGATGGTCCGCGCCGAGTGCGCGCAGCCTATCGAGCTTCTCATCCGACGACGACGTGGCGATCACGGTGGCGCCGGCTGCCTTTGCGAACTGCAGCGCAAACACGGAGACGCCGCCCGTGCCCTGGACGACGACGGTCTCGCCAGGCAGCACTGGCCCGTTGACCATCAGCGCCCGCCAGGCTGTGAGCGCTGCGCAAGGCAGTGTCGCCGCCTCGGCGTGGGTGTAACCAGCCGGCGCCCGAGTCAGCGCCAGTGCTGGCACGGTGGCGTATTCGCAGGCGTAGCCGTCGATGTGGTCGCCGGGAACGCCGACCCGCGCGCGCATTGACACGGGCCCGTCCAGCCATCGAGGAAAGAAGGTGCTGACGACCGCATCGCCGACCTTGAAGTCCGGCTGCTCCACCAGACCGCCCAGCGGCGGGCCGAGGTCGACCACTTCGCCTGCGCCGTCGGACATCGGGATGCGACCATCGGCCGCGACGATCTGCCCCATCACCACCGCGTAGTCGTGGTAGTTCAGCGAGCTGGCGTGGATACGCACCACGACTTCCCCTGGGCCCGGCGGGCGCCGCTCGGCCGAGCCGATCTGCAAGTTTTCGAGGCTGGCGGGCTGACGTAGCCGGACGATCTTCATGGCGACATTCCTTCGTTTGAAACAGTCAGTGTATGGCTCGCTCAGGCAGCGGCCCCAGGCGGTCCCCTGCCGCCACCGCGCGGTCGGCGGCGTCGGCCGCCTCGAGTGCGGCTTGGGCCTGCAGCGACACGATGGCGTTGACGCTGGGGCTGACCTCGTCGATCCTCGACAGGAAGGGCAGCACGGCTTCGCGGCTGCTGATGTCTCTGGCGCGGACGCTGTCAGCGATCCGGGTTGCCGACCTGGCCCATATCTTGTCATCCCACTGGCTGGCTCGGCGTTGCCCTTACGCCTCACAGCCAATGACGGACCTGTGCGGCGGCGTGGTGCTGATGAGATGTTGATCGAATCAGTTCGAACCATCCCGCCGCGGTCCACTTGGCTTCGGCACCACGCTGGACCGTGGGGGTCAGACCGTGGGGGTCAGGTACCCGCCGACCCTGCCTGCAGAAATTTTGGCAGCGTGTGATGGACTTCTCGCAACGCAAGAAGCCTCTGAGCGCCCCAAGGCCGGCCGAAGCCGGCCGCCCCCCGTGAGGATCAAGCCGCAAAGCCACATTTGCTTGAGAGAGCCGGATCGATCACAGGCCAGTGTATATGATGATAATATACGGCTATGATTGATCTCGAGCGGATCATCGGCTTCGATTGGGACGGCGGCAACGCCCGCAAGAACGACAAGCACGGGGTGGGTCAGGCGCAGGCCGAGGAGATCTTCTTCAACCAACCCTTGCTGATGCTGGATGATCTGCTGCACCGCGAGCAGGAGGCCTGGTACCACGCTCTGGGCAAGACGCTCGATGGGCGTCTGCTGCACGTCACCTTCACGCTGCGCGGTGGCGGCACCCTGATCCGGGTGATCTCGGCCCGCGACATGCACCGCAAGGAGAGGAGCGTCTATGAACAAGCCCGCTAAGCCATCGCCCAGTTTCAAGACCGAGGCGCAGGAACGCGCGTTCTGGGAGGCCGAGGGTCGCGATTCCACCCAGTACCTCGACTGGGCAAAGGCGCAGCGCGTGGTCCTGCCCAAGCTCAAGCCCTCCACCAAGACCATCTCCCTGCGCCTGCCGCAGCATCTGCTGGATGCCATCAAGGCCGCGGCCAACGCGCGCGACGTGCCCTACCAGTCGCTGATCAAGGTGTGGCTGCAGGACAAGGTCGAGCAGTGAAAGCCGCTCTCAAATTTTGTTACATCTGTTCCTGCGGTTGTTCTCGCGCGCCAGCGCCGTATGCAATTCCAGCAAGGTCTTGAAAAGACCGCCGAAATCCGCCCTGACCGTCAGACGTTGAACAGGAAGTTCAACACGTCGCCGTCCTTGACCACGTATTCCTTGCCCTCGGCGCGCATCTTGCCGTGGTCCTTGGCGCCTTGTTCGCCTTTGAAGCTGATGAAGTCAGCGAAGGCGATGGTCTGGGCGCGGATGAAGCCGCGCTCGAAGTCGGTGTGGATCACGCCCGCAGCTTGTGGCGCGGTGTCGCCGATGTGGATGGTCCAGGCGCGCACTTCCTTGACGCCTGCGGTGAAGTAGGTCTGCAGCCCCAGCAGATTGAAAGCGGCGCGGATCAGCCGGTTCAAGCCCGGTTCGTCCTGCCCCATCTCGGCCAGGAACATCGAGCGGTCTTCGTCGCTCATCTCCGACAACTCGGCCTCGGTCTTGGCGCAGATCGCCACCACCGGCGCGTTCTGCTTGGCGGCGTATTCCTTCAACCGGTCCAGGAAGGGGTTGTTCTCGAAGCCGTCCTCGGCGACGTTGGCGACGAACATCGCCGGCTTGGCGGTGATCAGGCACATCGGCTTGAGGATCGCGAGTTGTTCCTTGGTGAAATCGATGCCACGAACCGGCTGTGCCTGGTCGAGCGCGGCCTGGCACTTCTCCAGCACCTTGACCAGCGCCGCGGCCTCTTTGTCGTTGCCCGAGCGCGCGGCCTTGACATAGCGGTGCAGGCTTTTCTCGACGGTGGACAGGTCGGCCAGGCAGAGTTCGGTCTGGATCACCTCGATGTCGTTGATCGGATCGACCCGGCCGGTGACGTGGATCACGTTGTCGTCCTCGAAGCATCGCACCACGTTGACGATCGCATCGGTCTCGCGGATGTGGCTGAGGAACTGGTTGCCCAGGCCTTCGCCCTTGCTGGCCCCGGCCACCAGGCCGGCGATGTCGACGAACTCGACGATCGCCGGCACCACGCGTTCGGGCTTGACGATCAGGCTCAACGCGTCAAGCCGTGGGTCGGGCAGTTCCACCACGCCGACATTGGGCTCGATGGTGCAGAAGGGGTAGTTCTCGGCCGCGATGCCGGCCTTGGTCAAGGCGTTGAAGAGAGTGGACTTGCCCACATTGGGCAGGCCCACGATGCCGCATTGCAGGCTCATGAGGGGCTTTCTACAGGGGGAGGGCCGGCGCCGATGGCGCTGCGCAGCCGCTGATTTTATTCGGTGCGGTCAAGCCGGGCCCGGGTTTCTACAATGCGCCCAATGACGACGCTTGATGTGTGCATCCGTGGACGTGGCGCGGTGGGGCTGGCGCTGGCGCTGGCGCTGGCCAGACAAGGCTTGCGGGTCGGGTTGATCGGTGCCGGCGACGCTGGCGCCGCGCCCGGGGTGCCGCCGGATGTTCGCGCTTATGCGCTCAACACCGCGTCGCGCGCGCTGCTGACCGAACTCAAGGTCTGGGATGCGCTGCCCGGCGATGCGCTCACGCCGGTCGACGACATGCATGTCGAGGGCGACAGCGCCGAGGGTGTGATCGATTTCTCGGCCTGGCAGCAGCGCACCGAGGCCTTGGCCTGGATCGTCGATGCGGCCGAACTCGACACCGCGCTGCGCACCGCAGCGCGATTTGCGCCGCACCTGGTCTGGGTCGAGGAGGGCTCTGCCGACGCCACAGGCGCTGTGCTGAGCGTGTTGGCCGAGGGCAAGGCATCGGCTGGCCGTCAGGCACTGGGGGTTCGCTTCGATGTCCAGGCCTATGGCCACACGGCGTTGGCCGCCCGCTTGGTGTCTGGAGACCCCCACCTCGGCATGGCCAGGCAGTGGTTCCGCTCGCCCGATGTGCTTGCGCTGTTGCCGCTGGACCGCCCCGAACCCGGACGCAGCTACGCGCTGGTCTGGTCGGTGCCGGCGGTTCGCGCCCAGGCCTTGCAGCAGATGCCCGTGGCCGATTTCGAGGCGGCGCTGGCGGACGCCACAGGCGGTGCGGCCGGGCCGTTGCAACTGGCCAGCGGGATGGCAGCCTGGCCGCTGGCACTGGCCCAGGCCGATCGGCTGTGCGGTGCGGGATGGGTGCTGGTGGGCGACGCCGCGCACCTGGTCCACCCGCTGGCTGGCCAGGGCCTGAACCTGGGGCTGGCCGACGTCGCGGCGCTGGCCCGGGTGATCGCCGAACGTGAACCTTGGCGCGCGCTCGGCGACGAGATCTTGCTGCGGCGCTATGTCCGCGAGCGGGCGCTGCCGACCCGTGCGATGGCTTTGCTCACCGATGGCTTGCTGCACTTGTTTGCCCAACCCCAACCCGCGCTGCGGGAACTCCGCAATCGCGGCATGGGTCTGCTCAATCGCATGGCGCCGGTCAAGCGTTTCCTGACCCGGCGCGCACTCGACGCCTGAAATTCACCCTGGACTCCTGATGAAATACCTTGTGACCCAATCTGGCACTGCGCGCGCTGCGCTTGCGACCGTCTTGATCGCCGGTTTCATGGCCAACCCTGCGCTGGCCGACGAAGCGGCGATCCGCAAGAACCTGCCTGAGCGGCTGCCCAATCTCCCCAAGATCGACGAGGTCAGCAAGACGCCGATGGCCGGCTTGTACGAGGTGCGCATGGGCTCCGAGATCGTCTACAGCGACGAGACGGGTCAATTCCTGATCCAGGGCTCGCTGATCGAGACCAAGACCCATGCCGACCTGACCCAGGCCCGCATCGACAAGCTGACGGCGATCGATTTCGCCACCTTGCCGTTCAAGGATGCGGTGCTGATCAAGCAAGGCAGTGGTGCGCGCAAGGTGGTGGTCTTCGCTGACCCCAATTGCGGCTATTGCAAGCGCTTGGAAAAAGACCTGCTCGCACTCAAGGATGTGTCGATCTACACCTTCTTGCTGCCGATCCTGGGACCAGACTCGACCACCAAGTCGCGCGACATCTGGTGTGCCAAGGACCCTGGCAAGGCTTGGCGAACCTGGATGGTCGACGGCCAGCTGCCGGCCAAGGCCTTGGCCAGCTGCGACACGGCCGCACTCGAGCGCAACAGCGAGATGGGCCGCAAGTACAAAGTCCAGGGCACGCCAGCGCTGGTGTTTGAGGACGGTTCGCGATCGCCGGGCGCGATGCCGGCGGCACAGATCGAATCGCGCCTGGCCGCAGCCGTCAAGAAGGGTTGACCGGCGGCACCGGGTTTGCGCCAGCGCGGTGACAATCAGACCTCATGAGCCAAGCCGCCGTCTACCAGCCGCCCTTGTCCGACACCGCACGCCTGCTCGGGCACCTGGGGCTCGTGCCCTTCGTGTTGGGCGCAGCGCTGGTCTGGGTCGTCAACGCCGAGGCCCATCCTTATGCCACGCTGGCGCTGTCGGCTTTCGCTGCGGTGGTGGTGTCGTTTTTGGGCGGTATCTACTGGGGCTTGGGTTTTCGGCTCAGTGCGCCGCCTGCTTCGCTGTTCATCTGGGGCATCGTGCCCTCGCTGGTGGCTTGGGTGGCGGTGATGATGCCGGCGTCGGCCGGGCTGGTCGTGCACGGCGTGATGCTGCTCGTGTGCTACGCGGTGGACCGCAGGATCTACCCGACCCAGGGTCTGGCGCATTGGCTGACGCTGCGGTTCCGCTTGTCGGCAGTGGCCGCGCTGAGCTGTTTTCTGGGCGCGGCCGGCACCTGACGGCAGTCGCCCAAGGCCTCTTGACTGCCTGACCCACGCTGCGAGCCCGGATGATTGCCTACCGCGTTGATGTTGCCGATACCCACAGCCACCATTTCCGCGTCACGCTGACCGTGGCTAGACCCGATGCCGAGCAACTGCTGTCCTTGCCGGTGTGGATTGTGGGCAGCTACATGGTTCGCGAGTTCGGACGCCACCTTTCGGGGCTGACGGCGCGCCAGGGTCGACGCGACCTGCCGATCGAGCAGCTTGACAAGACCAGCTGGCGCATCCACTGCACAGGGCGTGCAGCGCTCACGGTCAGCTACCGGGTCTATGCTTTTGACAACTCGGTGCGAACTGCTTTTCTCGATTCACGCCGAGGCTTTTTCAACAACTCCAGCCTGTGCTTGCGGGTCGACGGCCGCGACGCCGAGCCTCACCGCTTGCGCCTGGGACGGCTGCCTGCGGGTTGGCAGGTGGCCACCGCGATGCCGGTCGCACCGGACGGCGTTGGCCTGGAGTTCGAGGCGGCCGACTACGATGAACTGGTCGATCACCCGGTCGAGCTGGGCGATTTTTGGCGCGGCAGCTTCCAGGCCGGCGAAGTCGACCACGAAATCGTCGTCGCCGGTGCTTTGCCAGGCTTTGACAGCCAACGCTTGCTGGTCGACGCGCGTCGCATCTGCGAGCGCCAGATCGCTTTCTGGCATGGCGCTGCCGCGCCGCCGTTTGATCGCTATGTCTTCCTACTCAACGCGGTGGCCGAGGGCTATGGCGGCCTGGAGCACCGCGCCAGTACCGCGCTGATTGCCGCGCGCCGCGACCTGCCGCGCGAGCGGCCCGAGCTTGCAGGCGGCGCGCTGAGCGACGGCTACCTCAGGCTGCTGGGTTTGTTCAGCCATGAGTATTTCCACACCTGGAACGTCAAGCGGCTCAAGCCGACCGAACTGGCGCAAGTCGACCACCAGCGTGAAAACTACACCCGTCTGCTCTGGTTCTTCGAGGGTTTCACCTCTTATTACGACGACTTGATGCTGCTGCGCTGCGGCTTGATCGACCCGGCGCGTTACCTCAAGCTCTTGGCCAAGACGATCAACGCGGTCGCCGCCACCCCCGGCCGCATGGTGCAGAGCGTGGCCCAGTCGAGTTTCGACGCCTGGGTCAAGTACTACCGCACCGACGAGAACACGCCCAACGCCACGGTCAGCTACTACCTCAAGGGATCGCTGGTTGCGCTGTGCTTCGACCTGACGCTGCGCCAATCTGGCGCCAGCCTCGACGAGGTGATGCGCGGGCTGTGGCAGCGCAGCGGCGGTGGGCCGATCAGCGAGGCCGATATCGCCCAGGTCCTCGGCGCGGCGGCAGGCCGCAGCCTGGCGCGCGAGTTGAACGACTGGGTGCACGGCACCGACGAGTTGCCGGTGGCCGAGTTGCTGCAGTCCTTCGGGGTTGAGCTGCGGCCCGAGCGCGCAGGTTTTGCTGCCGGACTGGGTTTGCGGCTGAGCGAACAAGCGGTCAGCGGGATCCAGGTTCAGGCGGTGCTGTCCGACAGCGCGGCGGCCGTTGCCGGTCTGGCGGCTGGCGACGAGTTGCTGGCCGTTGACGGTTGGCGAATCCGCCGGCTCGACGAGGCCTTGGCCTGGGTCGCACGCGACCAGGCTTTCGACCTGCTGCTGGTGCGCGACCAGCGGGTGATGACGCTGCGTGTGAAGCCCGATGCCTTGTCGGCGCTGGCCGACACGGTGTCGCTGCACCTGCACGACAAGCCTGGTCGCGCGGTGGCCGAACGCCGACGTGCCTGGTTCGAGTCCTGACCTAGGCCGCGCCCGGCGTGCCAGATTCTGGGCGCTGACGGCTGGCGTTGCGCTGCTACACCTGCTGCTGGTCAAGCTGTTGCTCGACCAGGGCAGGACGGCAGGCGACAAGCCGCCGCCTCGGATCGAGGTCGCATTCGTTCGCGAGTTGGTCGCTGCGCCGCCACCCGCCGCACGGACCGCTCGGCCGGTGGCAGCTCGGCCGGCAACACCGGCAGCGTCGGATGCGGCGCCTGAGCCCAGCGCGGTCGTGTTGCCTGTGGCCGAGGTGGTGATTGCAGCGGCCGATTCGACCGCTGCCGCGCCGACGATGGGGTTTGAGCCGGCTGTCGCGCCGCAGCCGCCTGAGCCCCTGCCCGCCCTGATTCCCGCCCTGGTGCCCGCCCTGATGCCCGCCCTGGTGCCCGCGCCGATGGCAGCCGCAGCATCGGCGAGTGGCGCCGCCGCTTTCGAGTGGCCGCCGTCGACCCAGATGAACTACCGGCTCAGTGGTTACTACCGCGGTGCGATAGACGGCAGCGCCCGGGTCGAATGGCTGCGCTCTGGCCAGCGCTACCAAGTCAGAATGGGCACCTCGGTGGGACCGATGCTGTCGCGCAATATCGTCAGCGAAGGTGAGATTGGTGCTGCCGGGTTGGTGCCGCGTCGATTCGACGGTGAGCAGAAGGTCTTGTTCCGCGCTGCGCGGCGTTGGTCGCTGCGCTTCGCACCTGATCGCGTCGTGCTGTCCGATGGCCGCGAGGTCGACACCTTGCCCGGTGCGCAGGACGAGGCCAGCCAGTTCGTGCAGCTCACCTGGTTGTTCAGCACGCAGCCCGAGCGGCTGCAAGTGGGCCAGACGGTTGAGCTGCCGCTGGCCATCAGCCGCAAGCTCGAACGCTGGATCTACGACGTGGTGGCCGAGGAGTTGCTGCAGTTTTCGTTCGGCGCTGTGCCGACTTTTCATGTCAAGCCTCGGCGTGAGGCCAGCGGCGGCGACCTCAGCGCAGAGATCTGGTTCGCACCGACGCTGCAATACCTGCCCGTGCGCATCCTGATCCGCCAACCACCGGACAGCTGGGTCGACCTGAGCTTGATCTCGCCGCCCTTGCAGGCATCGGCTGTGCCGCCAGCGCGCTGACGATCCAGGGCTTTGGGGTAGATTGCTGGCACCACTTCAACCCAGGCCCACCATGACCTACTTAAATATCCTCACCGAACTTCGCGGTGACGGCAATTGCCGCACCGGACTGATCACCTTGAACCGTCCGAAAGCGCTCAACGCGCTGAACGACGAGCTGATGGACGAGCTGGGTGCCGCGCTCAAGGCTTTCGACGCCGATCCGGGCGTCGGCTGCATCGTGATCACCGGCGGCGACAAGGCATTTGCTGCAGGGGCCGACATCAGCGTGTTGGCCAAGCACAGCTTTGTCACCGCTTACACCGAGGACCTGGTCACTCGCAATTGGGAGGCCATACGCTTGGTGCGCAAGCCGGTGATCGCCGCGGTAGCAGGTTTTGCGCTGGGTGGTGGTTGCGAGCTGGCGATGATGTGCGACATCGTCATCGCAGCCGACAACGCCAAGTTTGGCCAGCCCGAGATCAAGCTCGGCATCATTCCCGGCGCCGGCGGCACCCAACGTCTGCCGCGTGCGGTTGGCAAGTCCAAGGCGATGGACATGGTGCTGACCTCGCGCATGATGGAGGCTGCCGAGGCCGAGCGAGCGGGGCTGGTGTCGCGCGTCGTGCCGGCCGACAGACTGCTCGATGAGGCGCTGGCTGCGGCTCAGGTCATCAACCGCCTGGGCGGGCCCAGCATGATGGCGGCCAAGGAGTGTGTGAACCGTGCTTTCGAGGGCACGCTGGCCGATGGTGTGATGTACGAGCGCAGGTTGTTCCATGCGCTGTTCGGCACCGAGGACCGGCAAGAAGGCATGGATGCCTTTCTCAACAAGCGCAAGCCCGAGTTCACCCGGCGCTGAACAGCCGCCGAAGTGCCTACGGGGCTCTCTTTCTGGGCCGCCGGTGGCCACCCCCCAGTCTAGTGAACGGGCTCGCAGCGCCTGAAACTTCTCAGGATTTGCTTTCACAAGCCCGTGTAAGTCTCTATTTTTAAATGCCTATTGGCCTTGTTTTTGACTTTCAAGACCAAGGCTAAGTGATTGATTTTATTGATTGTTTCTAGCGCTCACAGCTGCCAGGCCCCGTTTTTTACGATAAAGTGGGGCATCGTGGGATTTAGTGGGCAAAAGTGGCGCAATTCGTTTTTCAAGGCGCGTCTGCATTGACGCTGGATGGCAAGGGGCGCATGGCTGTCCCGGTTCGCCATCGCGATGCCTTGGCCGCTTTGTCTGACAACCAGCTCACGCTGACCCAGCACCCGGTGGGTTGTCTGCTGGTTTTTCCGCGCCCGAACTGGGAAAGTTTTCGGACCCAGTTGCTCGGTCTGCCGATGGAGGCCGACGGCTGGCGGCGCTTTTTTGTCGGCAGCGCGGTCGATGTCGAGGTCGATTCGGCGGCGCGTTTGCTGGTGCCGCCAGAGTTGCGGGCGATGGCCGGGCTCGACAAGGATGTGCTGTTGCTGGGCATGGGCCAGCGACTCGAGCTGTGGGACGCCAGCCGTTACGCCGCACACCAAGCCCAGGTGATGGCCGCGGGCATGCCCGACGCGATCAAGAGCTTCGTCTTCTGATGGCCGAGGACACCGACTGGCAGCACCGGACCGTCTTGCTGAGCGAGGCGATCGACGCGGTGGTCCACCGCGCCGACGGTGTCTATGTCGACGGCACTTACGGTCGCGGCGGCCACAGCCGCGCACTGCTGGCGCGCTTGGCGCCGACCGGACGTTTGCTGGCTTTCGACAAAGACCTGGAGGCGGTGGCGGCAGGCCAGGTCTTGGCGGCCACCGACGGGCGTTTCGCGATCCTCCACGACAGCTTTGCCGACATGGCCGAGGCGCTGGCTGCGCGCGGCTTGAGCCGGGTCGACGGCGTGTTGCTCGACCTGGGCGTGAGCTCGCCGCAGATCGACAACCCCGAGCGGGGGTTCAGCTTCCGCTTCGATGCGCCGCTTGACATGCGAATGGACACCAGCTGCGGCGAAACCGCGGCGGATTTTCTGGCCCGCGCCTCAGAGCGCCAAATAGTGGAGGTCATCCGTGACTACGGCGAAGAACGGTTTGCTGTACCGATTGCAAAGGCGATTGTTGCTGGCCGGGAAGGCGGCGCAGCGCTTCGAACCACTTTCGAGCTGTCCCAAATCGTGGCTCGTTCGGTCAAGACCCGTGAGCCGGGCCAAAACCCCGCCACGCGCACTTTTCAAGCGCTTCGGATTCACGTCAATGCCGAGCTCGAAGCGCTGGAGCGGGGACTGAGCGCCGCGCTGGGCCTGTTGACACCCGGCGGGCGGCTGGCAGTGATCAGTTTTCACTCGCTCGAAGACCGCATTGTCAAGACCTTCATCGCACGCGAGAGCCGCGAGCAGGTTGACCCACGCGCGCCCAGCTTGTACGCCCCACCCAAGGTGATGAAGCTGGTCGCGCTCGGCCGCATCAAGGCCTCGGAAGGCGAGGTGCGGGCCAATCCGCGCGCCCGTTCGGCCACCTTGAGGGTGGCTGAGCGCAGTGCTGTGCAGGACGGTCCAGCATGATGCGTTGGAACATTCTGCTGCTGCTCGCGTTGACTGCCAGCGCGCTGTTGCTGGTCAAGACGGCGTATGACGCGCGGCGCTTGTTCAGTGAGATCCACCGCGCCGAGACCGAGGCGCTGCGACTCGAAGGCGACCATCGGCGACTGGAGGCCGACCGGCAACTGCAGGCCACCAATCTGCGGGTCGAGCGCACGGCGCGCGAGCGCTTGAAGATGAGCACCGCGACGCCAGCGGTGACGATGTACGAAGGCCAGCAAGGATCGCCAACCGGTGCGGCAATCGGACGTGCGGGGGCCGGTTGGTGAGGAAGCCGTCTAACCCTGCCAGTGTGCGTGGTGTCAACTACGCCAGCAGCCCCTTGCTGGCGAGCAAGACGCCCAAGTGGCGCAGTCGCCTGGTCGTCGCGGCGGTCGGTCTGGGCTTTGCCGGATTGCTCGGACGCGCTGGCTACATCCAGGTCATCGGACCCGACTTCTTCCAGAAGGAAGGCGAAAAGCGCTACGCCCACACGTTGGAGGTACCCGCCACGCGTGGGCGCATTGTCGACCGCAGCGGACAGTTGCTCGCCACCAGCGTGCCGGTGCCCAGTGTCTGGGCGATCCCCAAGGAGTTTCAAGCCAACGTCGGTCAACGCGCCCAGCTTGCACAACTGCTGAGCATGGCGCCGCAGGACCTCGAGGCCAAGCTGACCAGCGGTAGCAGCAATTTCGCCTGGCTGAAGCGCCAGGTCGAGACCGATGCTTGGACCAAGATCCAGGCCTTGGGGCTCAAAGGGCTGCACCAGAGCCGCGAATACCGGCGGCGCTATCCCGAGGGCGAGTCGGCGGCGCATGTGGTGGGTTTCACCAACATCGAGGACCAGGGCCAAGAGGGCATCGAGCTGGCGTTCCAGAAGCAGCTGCAAGGCCACAACGGCGCTCGCGGCGTTCTGCAAGACAGGCTTGGCCGGGTGATCGAAGACCAGGGCACCCACATCGAGCCGACCGATGGCGCCGAGATCGCGCTGTCGGTCGATGCCAAGGTCCAGTACTTTGCCTACCGGCGTGTCCGCGACGCGGTGGCCGAGCACAAGGCCAAGGCCGGCAGCGTGGTGGTGCTTGATGTCCAGACCGGTGAAGTGCTGGCGTTGGCTAATTTCCCTAGCTATGACCCGGGCGAGCGTGGCCGGCGCAGTGGCGAGCAACTGCGCAACCGTGCGTTGACCGACATCTTCGAGCCCGGTTCGACGATGAAACCGCTGGTCATGGCGCTGGCCTTGGAGACCGGCCGCATCAAAGCCGAGACTGTGCTGAACACCGCCGCGGGCAGCGTGGTGGTCGGCGGCATCTCGATCAAGGATGCGCATGGCCACGCGGCGCTGTCAGCACGCGAGGTGATCCAGAAGAGCAGCAACATCGGCATCGTGCGCATCGCGATGACGATGCCGCCGCGCGAGTTGTGGGAGCTGTACTCGGCGGTGGGCTATGGCCAGAAGCCGCAGATCAGCTTTCCTGGCGCCGTGACAGGCCGGCTGCGGCCCTACAAGACCTGGCGGCCCATCGAGCAAGCGACCATGGCCTACGGCTACGGTTTGTCGGCGTCCTTGTTGCAGATGGCGCAGGCCTATACCGTCTTCGCCCGCGACGGCGAAGTGGTCCCGGTCAGCATGCTCAAGCAGGACCACCCGGTCACTGGCAGGCGGGTGCTGTCGGCGCAAACCGCGCAGGAAATCCGCACCATGCTGCAATTGGCCGCAGGCCCGGGCGGCACTGGCCCGCTGGCGCAGACCATGGGCTATTCGGTCGGTGGCAAGAGCGGTACCGCCCACAAGCAGGAAGGCCGCGGATACGCCAGCAACAAGTACCGGTCCTGGTTTGTCGGCATGGCGCCCATCGGCAAGCCGCGGATCATCGTTGCGGTGATGGTCGATGAACCGACCAACGGCAAGTACTTCGGCGGCGATGTGGCCGCGCCGGTGTTCAGTCAAGTGGTCCAGCAGACGCTTCGCATGATGAATGTTCCCCCCGATCTCGATGTCAAGTCGGGCGTGGTGGCCAATGCGGTGCCGGCCGAGCAGGAGAGCTTTTGATGGCGCGCACGTTGTCAGGCGTCACCGAGGCCAGGACTTGGCTGACCCAGCGCCTGGGCGAGTCAGGCGTTGACCGGCTGCGCACCGACAGCCGGCTGTTGCGGCCAGGCGATGCCTTCATCGCTTGGCCAGGCCATGCCAGCGATGGCCGCCGCCATGTGCGCGCGGCGCTGGCCGCCGGCGCTGCGGCCTGTTTGGTCGAGGCCGAGGGCGTCGAGGCCTTTGACTTTGATAGCAGCGACCCGCGTGTTGCCGGCCTTTCGGGCCTGAAGGCCGCGACCGGCCCGCTGGCTGCGTCCTGGTTTGGTGAGCCAGCCAGCGCTGTGCAGGTGATCGCTGTGACGGGCACCAACGGCAAGAGCAGCACAGCCTGGTGGACGGCGCAGGCGCTGTCCGCATTGGGCCAGCGCTGCGGCTTGGTCGGCACGCTCGGGATTGGCGAGCCGCCGCTGCAGGACTCGCCGTCGACGCTGGTTCACAACGGCCTGACCACACCCGACCCGGTCACGCTGCAACTCGCATTGCGCCGCATGGCCGACGCCGGTTTTGCCGCCTGCGCGGTCGAGGCGTCGTCGATCGGCCTGGCCGAGCAGCGCTTGGCCGGTACGCAGATCGCGGTCGCACAGTTCAGCAACTTCACCCAAGACCATCTCGATTACCACGGCGACATGGCGGCTTACTGGGCCGCCAAACGCACACTGTTCAGCTGGCCCGGACTGCGGACTGCGGTGGTCAACCTCGACGACCCGCAGGGCGCTGCGCTGGCGCGCGACTGCGCTGACGCCCGACTCGACCTGTGGACCACCGCCGTGGCTGGCAAGGCGCGCCTGCAGGCCAGCGATCTGGGCTATGTCGACGGTGGCCTGGCGTTCACCGTGGTCGAGGGACAGGCAAGGCTGGCGGTGCGCAGCCGCCTGGTCGGCGATTTCAACGTCAGCAATTTGTTGGCGGTGCTTGGCGCGCTGCGCGCGCTGGGGGTGGATCTGGAGCGCGCGGTGGCGGTGCTGCCGCGGCTCACGCCAGTGCCAGGACGAATGGAGCGCGTCGCTGCCCGGCCCGGCCAGCCCGAAGTGGTGGTCGACTTTGCCCACACGCCAGATGCGCTCGACAAGGCATTGACCGCATTGCGCCCGCTGGCTGACGCACGCGGCGGCAGGCTGTGGTGCTTGTTTGGCTGTGGCGGCAACCGCGACGCCAGCAAGCGGCCGCTGATGGGCGCGATGGCCGGGCGCTTGGCCGACCGTGTCGTGTTGACCAGCGACAACCCGCGTGACGAAGACCCCGCAGCGATCTTGGCGCAGATTCGCGCCGGTGTTGCCGATGGGGTGCCTGTCGAGGTGATCGAAGACCGCCGTGCCGCGATCGACCGCGCGATCGACCAAGCTGGCGCCGCTGACCTGCTGCTGCTGGCGGGCAAGGGCCATGAGGACTACCAAGAGTTGGCGGGTGTCAAACGGCCTTTCGTCGACCAGCAGATCGCCTCACAAGCGCTTGCGCGAAGGGGTTTGCAGTGACCGCGATGATGACGCTGGCCCAGTCCCAGGCCATGCTGCCCGGGTCGACGCTGGTCGGTGACGGCGCAACACCGCTGCTGCGTGTGCACAGCGACACCCGCAGCTTGCAGGCGGGTGACTTTTTTGTTGCGCTGAGCGGCGAGCGCTTCGATGCCCACGACTACCTGGATCAAGCCCGCGCCGCAGGCGCTGTCGCGGCACTGGCTGAGCGAGGACTGGCCGAGTCCGGCCTGCCGGGGCTGTTGGTGCCTGACACCTTGGTCGCGCTGCAGCAACTCGCAGCGGCCTGGCGGGCCCGGATGAAACTGGCACTGATCGCGGTGACGGGCAGCAACGGCAAGACCACTGTGACGCAGATGATCGCGTCTATCCTGCGCGCCTGGGTTGGCGACGCTGCATTGGCCACCGCCGGCAACTTCAACAACCACATCGGCCTGCCGCTGACCGTGCTGAGACTGAGGCAGGACGCGGTGGTCTGGCACCGCATTGCGGTGTTGGAAATGGGCATGAACCACCCCGGCGAGATCGCGCAGCTCGCGGCCATTGCCCAAGCCACCGTGGCCCTGGTCAACAATGCCCAGCGCGAGCACCAGGAGTTCATGCACACGGTGCAAGCCGTGGCGCAGGAGAACGGCGCGGTGATCACGGCGCTGGCGGCCGATGGCATCGCGGTCTACCCGGCCGACGATGCCCATGCTGCGGTCTGGCGTGCGCTGGCCGGTGCCCGCCGCAGCATCAGCTTTGCGCTCACCGGCGCTGCCGATGTGACGGTGGAAGCGACATCGTCGCCAGTCTGGGTCAGTGATGCCGATGGCGGCCATTGGCAGCTGCGCGTGCAGACCCCTGTAGGCGCTGCCGGCTTGCAACTGCACATCCCTGGCCGCCACAACTTGCACAACGCGCTGGCGGCCACCGCCGCCGCGCTGGCTGCGGGTGTTCCGTTGACTGCCGTGGCGCAGGGCCTGGCCAGCTTTCGTCCGGTGGCTGGCCGCTCGCGTCTGCTGCCGCTGCGCTGGGCCGGCCGTGATGTCAGCCTGGTGGACGACAGCTACAACGCCAACCCCGATTCGGTGCGTGCCGCCATCGACGTGCTGGCCGCGCTGCCCGGCCCGCGCTGGCTGGTGTTGGGCGACATGGGCGAGGTTGGCGACCGCAGCCCTGTGTTCCATGCCGAGGTCGGTGCTTATGCACGTGCCGCAGGTATCGAAAAGTTTTGGGCCGTCGGGCCGGCCTGTGTTCATGCGGCAACGGCTTTCGGGCCAGGCGCGCTGCACTTCACCGACGCGCCGGCGGTGATTGCCGCCATCGCGCAAGCCCCTGCGGTCGGCGCTGTACTGGTCAAGGGATCGAAATTCATGCACATGCCCACGGTGGTGGCGGCCCTGCAGCAGCAGGCTTTGGAAGGGCTTGACCATGTTGCTTAGTCTGAGTCAGTGGTTGCTGGCGCAGTTTCCCGAATGGGGATTTTTGCGCGTGTTCCAGTACCTGACCTTTCGCGCCGTGATGTCGGCGATGACAGCCCTGTTGATCGGCCTGTCATTTGGCCCGATGGTGATCCGCAAGCTCACCGAGTTGAAGATCGGTCAGCCGATCCGCGACTACGGATTGCAGTCGCACCTGGTCAAGAGCGGCACGCCGACCATGGGCGGCGTGCTGATCCTGATCGGCGTGGGCGTGTCCACGCTGCTGTGGTTCGATTGGAGCAACCGCTTTGTCTGGGTCGTGATGCTGGTGACCTTTGGTTTTGGCGCGGTGGGTTGGGTCGATGACTGGCGCAAAGTGGTCAACAAAGACCCCGAGGGCATGCGTTCGCGCGAGAAGTTCTTCTGGCAGTCGCTGATCGGCGGCGTCGCTGCGCTCTACCTGGCGTTCTCGGTGTCGGAGACGACCAACCTGAGGGTGCTGGAGTTGTTCGTGCGTTGGATTCAAAGCGGGTTTTCCAACGATCTGCCGCCCAAGGCCGACCTGATGCTGCCGTTTTTCAAGACCGTCAGCTATCCACTGGGGGTGTACGGCTTCATCGCGCTGACCTACTTCGTGATCGTGGGCACCAGCAACGCGGTGAACTTCACCGACGGGCTCGACGGTCTGGCGATCATGCCGGTCGTGATGGTGGGCAGCGCACTGGGCATCTTTGCCTATGTCGTTGGCAATTCGGTTTACAGCAGGTACTTGTTGTTTCCCTACATTCCGGGGGCCGGTGAACTGTTGATCTTCTGCGGTGCATTGGCCGGCGCAGGGCTGGCTTTTCTCTGGTTCAACGCCCACCCGGCGCAGGTGTTCATGGGCGACGTGGGTGCGCTCGCGCTGGGCGGCGGCCTGGGCACGGTCGCGGTGATCACCCGGCAGGAGATCGTGCTCGGTTTGATGGGCGCGGTCTTCGTCGCCGAGGTCTTGTCGGTGATGCTGCAGGTGGGCTGGTTCAAGTACACCAGAAAGCGCTTTGGCGTGGGTCGGCGCATCTTCAAGATGGCGCCACTGCACCATCATTTCGAGAAGAGCGGCTGGACCGAAACCCAGGTCGTGATCCGGTTCTGGATCATCACGATGCTGCTGTGCCTGGTCGGTCTGGCCAGTCTGAAGTTGCGGTGATCGTGACATGAAGCCACTGGCTGACCTCCACGTGCTGGTGCTGGGCC
>Ga0214919_10005490_pt1 | contig 17959 bp, 23 predicted proteins | sample LL1503_MetaG_FD_177994 | JGI IMG/M metagenome (GOLD analysis project Ga0214919, IMG submission 177994) | Freshwater microbial communities from Lake Lanier, Atlanta, Georgia, United States - LL-1503 | ecosystem: Environmental > Aquatic > Freshwater > Lake | place: USA: Georgia | collected...
GGCTATCCGACTGCGCTTTTCTGGGCTTTTGATGAAGTGCAGCGTCCGCATATTATGCAAACGGTCAGCAAGCTTGACCAAAAGCACGCGGATATCATCGGAAATGGCGAGCAAAAACTTGCGTAGATTTTCTGCTGCACGCTCGTCCTCCGTCTGGGCTTCAATTTTCGATAGCTTAGTGACGCCATCAACTAAGCGCGCCACTTCAGGGCCAAAGCGGCTTTCGATGTCTTCGATCGAGGTCAGCGTATCTTCAACCGTGTCATGCAGCAACGCGGTGATTATCGTGTCCTCATCCATTTTGAGGTCAGTCATCAGGCCAGCAACCTCTACGGGATGGCTGAAATAGGGGTCACCCGACGCACGTTTTTGCGCCCCATGCATCTGAACCGTGAAGACATACGCCCGGTTCAGCCGTTCTTCATCGACGTCAGGCGTATAAGCCCGCACCCGTTCAACCAGTTCATATTGCCGCATCATAAGTCCAAGTTGGGTCTTTTACGCTGCGATGCAACCGTAAAGTTAATCTACACGCATTCGTGCTCGGTTAGGCGCAGAAAAAGGAGCAGCAAAAGCGACAATGGGCGTCATAAAGACAGAGGCTCAAGCTACCAACGCGAAGCAAGCGCGCAACAAAAATGCGCCGGAAGGGTCGTCCCTCCGGCGCAGTCTGTTTTCGGCTCTACAACCTGCACGAAACGCACAGCCATGGGATAAGGGGGAGAACAGAGCCGAAAAATCGGATACTGATTTAGTTCTTTGCGATAGCCTTCGCGTTGTCGGCATTGCATGCCGCAACTTCATCGGCTGTGAACACGCGCTCACCAGCGGTGAACGCTGCAATCGCGCCGAACTTGCGGGCAACGCTGACGCACATATTCTTAGGTGCGGTCGACGCCATCGGCGCGCGGCAGCTAGTACCTTCGCACTTTACGAAAACGCTACGCAGCAATTCAGGCTTTGCATCGGCAGGCTGGGCGAGTTCAATTTTATAATAGCTGCCGTTGGCCGCGGCATGTGCCTGTGGGGCAATGAAAACAAGGGTTGCGCTCAAAGCAGAGGCAGCAGCAAGGGCGCCCAAACGAGCGGAGAAATGGGAGAGGGTCATCATGTTTTCCTTTAGCTTTGCTAACATTCCAAAAGGCAGACGGGAATTTTTGATCCTGCAATTTGCGCTTCTGAAATTCAGTTGCGAATCACTACTTATTATTTTACGTTTCTATTTGCAACTTAAAATACGTATTCGGTTGATTATTTCTGATGACGGTCCCAATCTGCGGTAAAGAGGATATGACATGGGTCAATTGCGCGAACCGTTACAGCAGCTTGCAGAATGCGGTCTTCCGACTGCGCTGGAGGCGATGGGGGAACGTTGGTCGTTCATGATCCTGCGCGCGGCCTTTAACGGTGTGCGCCATTTTGAGGAGTTCCTCTCCGAGATTAGCATCGCACGCAATATATTGGCCAATCGTCTAACACGTCTAACCGAGAGCGGCATATTGCACCGCACACCGTGCCCCGATGACCGGCGCAAGGTTGAATATCGACTAACGGATAAGGGGCTGGACCTGCTGCCCACGATGATTGCTTTGCGCCAATGGGGCGAAAAATGGGGTACGGGCGTTTTGTCCAATCCCGTTTTGGTCGACGACCGTGACCGCCAGCCAATATTGCCAGTTACCATCCGCAGCCATGATGAAAGGGTGCTTGGTTATATGGATCTGAGCTGGATGAACTCATTGGACATCAAGCCTATCAGAGCGGATGCAAACGACGATATGGGCGACCGCGTCAGGAAACTGAGCGCAATTTAATATGCGCTACTGACACATAGTAAAGCAGCCGTTGAATTTTTGTTGCGAATCTGTTACACTCCGCGTTGACAGGCCAAGAATGGCCGATGACTGTGTAACTAAACCGGGTTGATGCAGGTTCATGACGCAAGGGGCGAACACGAAAGTCTTAGGGACATCATTTGGTTGTCCAAAAAGCTCTTCTCCCGAATATTCAGAAAGGTCGTAATATGACGTCCAACGCGGCGATGTTTGATGTAGGCGATTATGTGGTGTATCCCAAACATGGGGTCGGACGCGTAATTGAACTCCAGGATTCCGAAATCGCAGGGATGCAGCTTCAGCTTTATGTCCTGCGTTTTGAAAAAGAAAAAATGACGCTTCGCGTGCCGTTTAACAAAGCCGAAGGCGTTGGCATGCGTAAACTGTCGAGCGATAAGACGCTGAAGGAAGCTATGCACACATTGACGGGCAAGCCCAAGGTTAAGCGCACTATGTGGTCGCGTCGTGCACAGGAATATGAAGCAAAGATCAACTCTGGCGATTTGGTTTCTATTGCCGAAGTAACGCGCGATCTATTCCGTCCTGACGATCAGCCAGAGCAAAGCTATTCCGAGCGGCAGATTTTTGAAGCCGCATCAAGCCGTTTGGCTCGCGAGCTTGCTGCCATGGAAAAGACCGATGAAAAAGCGGCGCTCCAGAAAATTCTCGTCATCTTGAATGAGGCGGCACCGCAATATTACGAAAAAGCGGAATAAAGGTTCCTTACCGAAAAATCTGAAGGGCGCTGGCAACGGCGCCCTTTTTTCAGCACAGCCATACCGCGAAACGCCCACCCTGACATACGGCTATCGTCGGTGGTAAGGAAATTTATGGCCAAAGTAATCATCTGGTATGATGGGGCATGCCCCCTGTGCATTCGCGAGATTGCATTCATGCGTCGGCTTGATCGGCGCGGTGCCATCGACTTTCTGGATATAGCACCCACCGATGCGGTTTGCCCGCTCGACCGTCAGTTGATGCTCGCCCGCTTTCATGCCAGCGAAGATGGCGTAATGCTATCGGGTGCCGCCGCCTTCGCCGCCATGTGGCGGGCCATACCATTGCTAAAACCGCTTGGCTTCATTGCACGCAATGCCCTCATTCTTGGACTTCTGGAACGGCTCTATAACCGCTTCCTTATCATCAGGCCGCGCCTGCAAAAATTACTGGATTGAACATGATTCCCGAGAGCTTCCCCGCGACGCGCACTGCTGCGCTGGCTCGCCTCACGCACTTTGCGCCACGTGCAGGTCAGGCTTACGCGTCTGGCCGCAATACGGACCCCGGGCCAGACCAAGCGGGCGCCGTTTCGAAGCTGTCGCCGTATTTGCGCTATCGCCTGATAACTGAGCAAGACGTCATTGGCGCGACATTGGGACGACACAGCCTTCCGGCTGCCGAAAAATATGTGCAGGAAGTGTTGTGGCGCACATATTGGAAGGGCTGGCTTGAAATGCGTCCGTCGGTGTGGACGCAATTCCAACAAGAGCGCGACCACCAACGCGACAGCTTTCCCAACGCCCGCGCTATCCGCAGCGCAGAAGCTGGCGAAACAGGTATCGAAGGCTTTGACGATTGGGCGCGCGAATTGGTCGAGACCGGCTATTTACATAACCACGCAAGAATGTGGTTTGCATCAATTTGGATCTTCACGCTGCGCCTGCCATGGGCCTTAGGCGCGGACTTCTTCCTGCGGCATCTGGTGGATGCGGATGCTGCAAGCAACACCTTATCATGGCGCTGGGTGGCTGGCTTGCAAACGGCTGGCAAGATATACCTTGCGACTTCGGAAAACATCGCCCGCTTTACGAATGGCCGATTTGCACCAAGGGGCTTGGCGACCACAGCAACGATGCCCGCGGACATAGTTTCACCGGAGCTTCGGCCCTTGCCGCAAGCCACATTTTTCGACGCACATAAGCCTGCATATCTGCTAGTGACACCGGAGGATTTGCACCCTGAGTCTGTCTTTGGCGCATCTACCAAAATCAACAGCACCGGCGTTTTACGCGACCCTGAAACCCTGTGGGGCAATAATGCCAGAGCATTTGTCGAGGCCGCGACCGAGGACGCTGTTGAACGCGTTGGCAAAGCGTTCAAATGCCCAACAACGGTGCTCGGTAACTTGGATACGGCGGCCCTAATTGCACAAGCACGCGCAGCAGGAGCAGAGCAAATAATTACACCCTACACCCCCAGCTGCCCGGTGGCCGATGCGCTGACCCGCATCGCTCCAATATTGGCCGCCGAAGGCGTCCCCCTTGTTCAAGTCCGCCGCGCTTGGGACGAAAACTTCTGGCCACATGCAACGAGAGGCTTCTTCCCTTTCAAAGAAAATATTCCCAAAATTCTCAAAGACATGGGCCTTTCGCGATAGGCTGCAGATATCTATTGCGTGAAAAACGCGCGGGCGTATTGTTCGGACAATGTCAATTCCTTCTAAACCAAGGCAACCCTAGCGCATGAGCAATTGGTGGGATCGGAACGTCGTTCCGCGCTTGATCGGTTGCGCATGTACGCAACCTGCGGTGATGCGCGACCGAGCCAAGGTGGTACCTTTCGCGTCCGGAGATGTGCTGGAGTTGGGCTGCGGCGCGCCCAATCTCGATTATTATAACCGTAACAATGTGCGATCGCTGTCCGGCGTAGACCCATCTGCTGAATTGCTTGCCCGCGCAAAACTGGCGTTGGAAAGCAAAGGGATGACAGCAAACTTCATTCCCGGCATCGCAGAGGCGCTTCCTTTCGCAAACAACAGCTTCGACTGCGTGGTCACAACCTTCACGCTGTGTTCGGTGCAGGACCCGCACGCCGCGCTGTCGGAGGCGAAGCGTGTGCTTAAGCCGGGTGGTCGATTGCTATTTGTTGAACATGGTCGTGCACCCGATACTGATGCCGCTACTTGGCAGAGGCGGCTTGAGCCCGTTTGGAAGCGGATTGCCGGTGGTTGTCATTTGACCCGGCCCGTAACGCAGGCCATATCTGACGCTGGCTTTGTGTGTAATGCACCCCAGGGACATTATATGAAAAGGACACCGAAATGGCTCGGCTGGGTGGAATGGGGCGAGGCAAGATTGGCGGATTAAGCGATGCTTTATGTCTGGTCGCGGCTCTGGCCGCAGCAGGCCCCGCGTCTGCTGAAGAACGCAAAATGCTCGTAGGCAGCTTTGAAGATATTCAGGTATTTGGTGACATTAACGTCGAGATTTTAACAGGGAAGTCACCCACCGCTCGGGCAATAGGTGAAAAGCGCTTGCTTGATGGGTTAAAACTGGAACGCGCCGGCATGACGCTGCGGGTGCGCCTTCAAGGCGCCTTAAACGACGCCAAGGGGGCCCCGATGACCGGACCCATCACCGTGCAGCTAACAACACAAGGCATGAAAAGCAAAGCCATAGCCAGCAATGGCACATTGAAGATATCAAATGTCGCTCAATCAGATGCGGTTCGCATGCTTGTTACAGGGAACGGCTTAATCGCTGTTGAAAAACTGATTACCGATAAATTTTCGGCGAGTATTGACGGCAATGGGCACATAGACATTAAAAGCGGCAATGTTCGGGATGGGAGAGTGTTGCTTGATGGCGCGGGGCAGTTTGATGCGCCGAACGTCAAAATGCGTACTCTTCGTCTTGAGCATAACGGAAATGCCATATCCAACGTCCAGGCCATGGAAGAAGCGAATATATTTAATCGCGGGTCAGGCAACATTACGGTTGGCGGAAGTGGAAACTGTTTTATTAAGCAAGCAGGAAGCGCCGCAATTAATTGTACCCGAATTGAAAAAGGATCACTTAAATGAAGTTCAGCCAGTTCAGCCGCCGCAGTGTCTATGCGATTGCATTATCGCTTACCGCATGCACAATGCCCGCCAATGGTGGAAGTGAGGTTGCTGGCTGCACCGCAGGCGCAGCTGCCGGCCAGTCAGCCGCCGGGATACAACAGGTAACTTTGTGCATTTCCAGCGCCAAAACGACTCGCGCCTTCAATGTTGAGGTCGCTGGGACATCGGCGCAGCAAGCCAAAGGGTTGATGTTCCGAACCGAGCTTGCCGACAATGCAGGGATGATCTTTCCTTTCCCCGAACCGCGCATCGCCAGTTTCTGGATGAAAAACACCGTCATCTCCTTGGACATCATCTTCATCCGCGCAAACGGCACGATTGAGAGTATCGCGGATAACACCATCCCATATTCAACCATACCTGTAGAAGCGGGTGAACCGGTAGTTGCCGTGCTGGAATTGCGTGGCGGTCTTGCCGCTGAATTGGGCATAGCCGCGGGCGACACCGTGAAATGGGCCACCAAATAGGGGCAAATAAGGATTGCGCGGCAACGTGCTTGCTCCTAATCGCGAAGCCATGGGTATACTCGGTAAAATCTTCACATGGTGGGACGGCGCTACGATCGGCACGGCAATCTATAGCTGGCGTAAAGGCAAGGCTGTGGGCACCGACACCGAAGGCAATAAATATTATCAATCATCCGACGGCAAGCGCCGCTGGGTAATTTATAATGGTCCGAATGATGCCAGCCGCGTTTCGCCTGATTGGCATGGTTGGCTCCATGGCACGCATGATGGTGATCCGGAGAGTTACCTCCCGCCGCATCGCGGTTATGAAACTGCGGCTGTTCCCAATCTGACAGGGACTGAAGGGGCATATCGCCCCGCAGGATCGATTGAGCGCGGCGGCCACCGTGCGCGCGCAACTGGCGATTATGAGGCTTGGAGTCCCGACGCATTATGATCCGCACGCGCGGTCTATTGGTTCTGCCGTTGCTGGCGACGCTGGCCGCGTGTGGATCTTCTACAGACGCGTTGGAGGCGCCCTCACAGTCGGGAAAGGCACAACCTACAAATGATAAAATTGCTACCGCAGCTGGCGGATCCATTGGAACGCCGATGGCTGAACGCGTTGCAGTTCTCGGCCTTTTGAACAAGCGGAACGGTCAGACCCGCGATATTGAGCTAAAGCCCGGTGAAGCTATTCGGTTTGACAAGGTTGTTGTCAGACTTCGCGCTTGCGAAAAAACAGCGCCATGGGAAACCTATCCCGACGAAGGTGCATTTGTTCAACTCCTCGTCAACGAACGCCCTCCTGGCACTACCGAGGCAGAGAGATGGCGTAATGTTTTCTCCGGCTGGTTATTTAAAGAAAATCCCGCTGCCAATGTTGTCGAACATCCGATTTACGATGTCTGGGTCAAGGCTTGCAAAATGAATTTCCCCGGCGAAGAAACGCCTGTCGAGGAGAAATCGTCAGATACCGCGACCGAAGAACCAAAAGCGCCATCAAGTGCGCCCCAATTGCCGTCCGAACGAGGAGCTAAGGCACCTGAAGAAGCAACCCCAGACGCGCTCTGAACTGACTTTGCAAGCGCGGCTTCGAGCAGCTTTAGATACGCGCCTTGGGTCATCTCAATCGCCCCTACGCTCTCCAAATGGTCAGTCATAAACTGGCAATCCAACAATTCAAAACCGCCAATTTTAAGCCGCGCAACCAGCCATGCCAGAGCAACCTTGGAAGCATCGGTCGCCCGCGAGAACATGCTTTCCCCAAAAAAGGCGCGTCCTAAAGCAAGTCCGTAAAGCCCGCCAACAAGGCGGCCTTCCGACCAACATTCAACGCTGTGCGCCTGGCCGAGGCTGTGCAGCCGGCAAAAGGCCTCTTTGATGTCCGGGTTAATCCACGTGTCCTGCCGATCGGCCTGCGGCTCAGCACATGTGCCAATGACCTGCGCAAAGGCAGTGTCGGAAGTTACAACAAACCGGTCTTGCCGGATTGTTTTGGCAAGAGACTTTGACAAGCGAAAGCCATCAAGCGGCATGACAGCACGGAATTCGGGCTCAATCCAAAAGGTGTCGGGGTCATCCCGCGCGTCGGACATCGGAAATATGCCATTGGCGTACGCCTGAAGCAGCAAATCCAGATCGATGGGCAAAACATGTCCTTTCGCGTCCGAGCTAATTACCTATCTCGAATTGCGCCGACGCATGCAATGGATTATAGCAGTCGAAATTGCCTCGGCAGAGTTAGCCTCAGTTAGATCTAGCCCCGCCGGGGCGCATCATTTCAAGCAAAGTCAGGGACCGCATATGACCCGCCGCCGCAAAATATACGAAGGCAAGGCCAAGATTCTTTACGAAGGTCCTGAACCCGGCACGTTGATCCAATATTTCAAGGATGATGCCACCGCCTTTAATGCCCAGAAAAAGGGTACGATTTCCGGTAAGGGCGTCATCAACAATCGCGTGTCAGAGCATGTATTCACCCGGTTGAGCCATATTGGCATTCCGACGCACTTCATCCGCCGCCTCAACATGCGCGAACAATTGATCCGTCAGGTGGAGATTGTGCCGATTGAAGTTATCGTGCGCAATGTAGCCGCAGGAACCTTGTCAAAGCGTCTTGGCATTGAAGAGGGCACTCCGCTTCCGCACACATTGCTCGAATATTGCTATAAGGACGACAGCCTAGGTGATCCGCTGGTTGCCGAAGAGCATATCGCTTGCTTTGGTTGGGCAACGCAGGAGGAAATGCAGGACATTTCGTCCATGGCAATTCGCATCAACGATTTTCTGTGCGGCATGTTTGCGGCCATCGGCATTCGGCTCGTCGACTTTAAACTGGAGTTTGGGCGCCTGTTCGATGGCGATTTCTCGCGTATCATTCTTGCCGACGAAATCAGCCCGGATGGCTGCCGCCTTTGGGACATTGAAACAGGCGAGAAGCTTGACAAGGATCGGTTCCGCCGTGACCTGGGCGGCGAAGCAGAAGCCTATCAAGAAGTCGCCCGCCGTCTTGGCCTAATGCCCGATGAAAGCGAAGGCGCAGTGCTTGACATGGTCAGTCACAGGTTACGTAAAGGTAAGTAAATCAATAATTTACACAATGAAATATTGCAAAATCCAAAATTTTACGATATCATCAGTGCACTAAAAACGGGCTTTCCAAAGATAGTTAAAATTTCGCTGCCGTTAGCTTAGGCTTGAATCGCTCAACCTGGCTTCTATAGGCAGGTGAAACAATCAAGCGGATGGATCCAAAATGAAAACGCGCATTTTTGTAACGCTAAAAAACGGTGTGCTTGATCCACAAGGCAAGGCCATCCATCACGCCATTGAAGGGTTAGGTTTTTCCGGCGTACATGACGTGCGCGCCGGTCGCCTTATCGAAATCGAACATGAGCCAGGGCTTTCGAAGTCAGACCTTGAGTCGATGTGCACCAAGTTGCTCGCCAATATGGTGATCGAGAATTTTGAGATCGAGCAGGCTTGATGCGGGCCGCAGTTATTCAGTTCCCCGGTTCCAATTGCGACCGCGACATGGCGGTGGCGATTCGTAACATCACAGGTGCGGAAACGAAACTTGTATGGCATCGAACTGCCGAATTGCCTGACGGACTTGACCTCATCGCTATTCCGGGGGGTTTTTCCTATGGCGATTACCTACGCTCCGGTGCGATGGCGGCCAGATCACCTGTCATGCAAGCGGTCATAGCAGCAGCTGGACGCGGCGTGCCTGTTCTGGGTGTTTGCAATGGGTTCCAAATATTGACTGAGGCAGGCCTGCTGCCAGGCGCTTTAATGCGCAATGCCGGCATACGGTTCGTCTGCCGCACCGTCGCCTTGACGGTCGAGAATAGCCAATCTGCGTTTACCCGCGGCTACGCCGATGGTGAACAGGTCCGCATTCCCGTAGCACATCATGATGGCAATTATTTCGCGGATAGCGATACGCTCGACAGACTTGAAGGGGATGGTCGCGTCGCCTTCCGCTATGCCGAAGACGTCAATGGTTCCGCGCGGAACATCGCTGGCGTGCTTAGCGCAGCAGGAAATGTCTTGGGTATGATGCCCCATCCCGAACGCATGACCGAAGCCGTGCACGGCGGGTCAGACGGTCGCCGCTTGTTCGAGGGGCTGATCCGCCAGATCGCTTGATTGTGCCGAATCCAGCACGTTTCCCGGTTTTTTGCGCGGAAATAAAAAGCGACCCATTAGTAGAATAATCGTCGGCCAGAACATCGTATTGTACAGGTCATGTAACGACGCGTTTAATGTCGCTTCGCCTGGAGCTTGGCCGCGCAAGTCCGCATATTCGTTAAACAGTTCAGCCATCAAAACAATCAACCAACACCAGACACTGTCTGGACGGCGCCGAAGCAAGACTGTTGATAGGAATAATATCAACAGCGAACCATGCACATGCATCGCATCGTTCGTCAGGCCGACTGCTGCAATAAGCCATGTTTTATAGCCGATCCATCGTTCGGCCAGCAGCAACAATATGTCTTGCATGCGATCCTAAACTTTAGTTTTAAAAGGCGAGAAATTGGTCCCCTCGTCGGATATGTCGACGCCTTCTTTGCGCTTAAGCCAGCCAACGACACAATAAGTAACGGGCGTCAGCACAACTTCCCAGCCCACTTTCAACAGCCAGTTCGTGATCATAACGCTGAATACCTGTTCGTTGCTCCATATACCCCCAAAGGCGAGTGGGTAAAAAATGATGCTATCAATGCCTTGCCCTACGACAGTCGACCCAATGGTGCGCGACCACAAATACTTCCCGCTGGTCCAAATCTTCATGCGCGCCATGACATAGCTGTTGATGAACTCGCCTGCCCAAAACGCGGTGATCGACGCAAAGACGATCCGCCAAACTTGACCAAACACGCTTTCATAAGCAGCCTGCCCCTGCCAACCGGGTGCTGGCGGAAGGGCGACAACAACCCAGCTCATGAATGCCATGAACAGCAATGCGGCAAAGCCAGCCCAAATCACGCGGCGCGCGCGGGCATAGCCATATACTTCAGTTAAGACGTCACCAATGACATAGCCCAAGGGGAAAAATAATATTCCGGCGCCAAATATCCATTGTTCGCCGTTCAGCGTCAGCGCCGCGGGTTTCGCTGCACCGATTATGTTGGACAGCAACAATATGGCGACAAAAGCCGCCATAACGAAATCATAATAGCGAAACTGACGGCCAGTAAACGCACTTGCGCGTTCGGAGAGAATAGGGGCATCATGCATAAAACGACATAAGCAGCTTTGCGATCCAGCGCAAAGCCGTTATTGCACCTCGCAGCGCGCGCCCTTAGCTCAGCTGGATAGAGCGCGAGACTTCTAATCTTGAGGCCACAGGTTCGACTCCTGTAGGGCGCGCCAATTGCGAACACAGTCGCTAACGAAAGTCGTTTTCCAAAAATGCCCCAATTTAAAGGACGGATCGGTCCGCCCAGTGCGCATGTGTACCGCTGCTGATTTTATGCGGGAGGGCAATCCGGCAAACAGGGCCTTCCTCAAACCGCTTGCAATCAATCAATATGCATTCGGATGTCCCACGATTTTCATCGGTCACAAAGCTGACGAGATAGCCGTCATCTTCGTCCACCGCGCCAACACGTGAAGCAAAGGGTGCCTCGCTGCCATAAACGCCTTCAGGAAGCTGTAGGGGCCATGAATCCCCTGTCAGCATGTCGTGCTTCACAAAGCCGTTGAACAGGAACCAGCCAGGCTTAGACGTCGTGCTATAAGCATATCGATAAGGCTGCCCCAGATAGCGTTGGTTCATCATCCCGAATTCGAGGATCCGGTCATCCAACCGCTCTTCGCGCGTCGTTCCGTCGGCAAGGTTAAACCGCCAGCGGTGCAGCTTGGGCTTGAAGCTATGTTCGTCAACATAGGCCATCATGTGGCCATAGCCATCGGCGTTATCGAGTGGCGGTGGATAGGGGTCTTCTTCGAAATAGCCGTCGAGCACGACCTTATCGCCCTCTTCATAGGCGTTGATGAAGTGGAGGACAAAAGTTGGGTCAGCCTCAAACCAGCGGATATCTTCGGGTTGGCCGAACCGCGGAATAAGGGCGAAACGCGATGGCAGCCCTTCATGCAACCGCGTGACATGCACCTTGCGCTTCAGCAGTTCTTCATCCCAAAATAGCGGGAAATCGCATAAAATGGACCAATTCTGCGTGAACATCATGTCATGCGGCAGGCGTGGTCCCGGAAGCGGAATGGGCACATAATGGACAAGCTGACCGCTGCGATCTACCACCCCATAATGCATGTAAGGCGCATGCTTTGAATAGTTGAAGAACAGCAATTCCCCAGTACGTTGATCGACCTTCGGATGGGCGGAAATGCCGTCGAGTGGCACCCAAGACGCAACGCCCTCTTGAACCAAGGTTTCGGGGTCAAGAACATAGCCTTCGCCGCACTGGTAGAATGTCGACACGGCTTTACCGCCGTGGACAATGATGTCGGTGCTGGATGAATCCTTAAGGCTTCCATGCGCGCCAAAGCCAGGGCGCAGCGACATAGACGCTTTATCCATGAGGCCACCCCATAGAGATCCTTCCACCTCCTGCTCCGCCTGAAAACAACGGGTGCGGACAAAGCGGTTGCGATAGCTGGCCTTGCCACCCTTAAAATCGATCTGGTGGATCATGCCATCGCCGTCAAAAGGGTGGTAGCGCCCTAGCGGTTGGTGCAACTGGTTCTCCGTATTGCGCAAATACACCCCGTCAATATCGTCGGGAATGCGGCCCTCAATCACATCAAGGTCGGTCGCGGTGACTTCCTCATGCTGCGGCGTCCATGCGCCATTGAGATAGGGGTGGTTGCTCGGCTGCAGCGTTGCCTTTACCGGCGGCAATTTTTCGATCTGCATTTCGCTCTCCTCCAGGCGCTCAGCCTATGTCGAAAATCACCCCTTGTGCAAGTGGCAGATTATTCGAGTAATTTACTGTGTTCGTCGCGCGGCGCATATAGGCCTTCCAAGCATCGGAACCAGACTCGCGGCCACCGCCAGTTTCCTTCTCCCCGCCAAATGCTCCGCCAATTTCTGCGCCTGAGGTCCCGATATTCACATTGGCGATGCCGCAGTCACTTCCTTCGGCCGACAAAAACTGCTCACACTCGCGGATGTCGGTCGAGAAAATCGACGATGACAAGCCTGCCCCAACGCTGTTTTGAAGGGCGATGGCGTCGGCCAAATCATGATAGCGGACAATATACAATATAGGGGCAAAGGTTTCCCTTAAGACAGGGCCCGTGTGGGCCGGCATTTCGGCAATTGCCGGAAGCACATGTACGCCATCCAACGTAATGCGTTCGCCGCCAGTGATGGTTCCGCCCAGTGCCTTTGCCTCACTCAGCGCGACTTGCATGCCCATATAGGCCTGTTCATCAATCAGCGGCCCCGCCAAATTGCTGCTGTCGAGCGGGTCGCCCACCGCCATCGAGCCACTCGCCGATTTCAGCGCACCGACGAAGCTATCGTAAACCGCGTCATGCACGAAAAGGCGGCGAAGGCTGGTGCATCTTTGACCGCTCGTTCCAAACGCCGAAAACAGCACTCCACGCAGCGCCAGCGCAAGGTCCACCTTGTCACTGATAATCGCTGCATTGTTCCCGCCAAGCTCAAGGATAGTCTTGGCCAAGCGTGCTGCAGCCGCTTGTCCGACCTTTCGGCCCATGTCCGTGCTCCCGGTTGCGGAAATCAATGCAATGCGCGGGTCGGCAACCAAGGCTGCACCGGTGTCACGGCCACCGTGCAAGACTTGCGACAAATTTAAAGGCGCATCACCAAATGCAGCTACGGCCTGTTCGAAAATAGCCTGTACCGCAATGGCGGTTAATGGCGTTTTTTCGGATGGCTTCCAAATGACGCTGTTGCCGCAGACCAATGCCAGCGCGGCATTCCATGCCCATACCGCGACGGGAAAGTTGAACGCGGAGATGATGAGCACCGGGCCTAAAGGATGCCACTGTTCCATCATCCTGTGGCCGGGCCGCTCGCTAGCGATTGTCAGGCCATGCAATTGCCGAGACAGGCCAACAGCGAAATCGCAAATGTCGATCATCTCCTGAACTTCGCCAAGCCCTTCGGAAAGCGGCTTTCCGCAATCAATGGTAACAAGCCGCGCAAGATCATGCTTATGCGCGCGCAAGGCGTTGCCGAACAACCGGACCAGTTCGCCTCGGCGCGGCGCCGGAACGCTGCGCCATTGGAGAAAGGCGATCTGCGATTGTGCGGCAGCAGCATCGATATCGCCCGTATTTGCCGTTGCCACTGCCCCAATGCGACTGCCGTCAATCGGGCTGTGCACTTGAAGGTCCCCCGTTCCAAGGGAGCAGCCCAGCTTTTCGAGAAGAACTGCTATATTTTGCGCTAAATCCACCACTATCCCCAGCCTTTGCTCTGTATTCCCGTTGCGCATGGCAAGGCCTAAGGTTGTTAGCAAGGGTTGCTGTCTTGCCCGCGCGCTTATAAAGGCAAAAACAACGCAGGCGGCTATTCAGTTGGCCTTCCCAATGGAGATAAAAATGGCCGAACTGGCAGCATTCGATTGGTCTGACCCTTTCCGTCTTGAGGACCAACTGACCGAAGACGAACGCATGATCCGCGACTCCGCCCGCGCCTTTGCGCAAAGCGAGTTGCAGCCGCGCGTGATCGACGCCTATCGGACCGAATGCGACGCGCCTGAACTGTTCCCCTTGATGGGCCAAACTGGCCTGCTTGGCGCCACTATCCCGGAAGAATATGGCGGCGCTGGCGCGTCTTATGTCGCTTATGGCCTGATTGCGCGTGAAATTGAACGCGTCGATTCTGGCTATCGTTCGATGGCGTCGGTACAGTCATCGCTGGTAATGCATCCTATCTACGCATTCGGTTCAGAGGAACAGCGCCGCAAATATTTGCCCGGTCTTGCCGCTGGCAGGCTCATTGGCTGCTTTGGCCTGACCGAGCCTGATGCCGGGTCGGACCCTGCAGGAATGCGCACCTTCGCCAAAAAGGTGGATGGCGGTTATGTTATCAACGGGTCAAAGACTTGGATTTCTAATGCCCCGTTTGCTGATGTCTTTGTCGTTTGGGCTAAGTCTGAAGCGCATGGCGGCGGTATTCGCGGTTTTGTTTTGGAAAAGGGCATGAAGGGCCTCACTGCCCCTAAAATTCAGGGTAAATTATCGCTGCGGGCATCGACCACTGGCATGATTGTAATGGACAATGTCGAAGTCGGCGAAGACGCGTTGCTGCCCGATGTACAAGGCCTAAAAGGTCCGTTCGGATGCCTTAACCGCGCACGTTATGGCATCAGTTGGGGCGCACTGGGCGCAGCGGAATTTTGCATGCATGCCGCACGGCAATATGGCCTTGATCGTCACCAATTTGGCAAACCGCTGGCCGCTAATCAGTTATATCAAAAGAAATTGGCCGACATGATGACCGATATTGCTATGGGTCTTCAGGCATCGTTGCGGGTTGGCCGTCTGATGGACGAAGGCCAGCTTGCGCCGGACATGATCTCCATTGTTAAGCGCAACAATGTCGGCAAGGCGCTCGATATCGCGCGTGCCGCGCGTGACATGCATGGCGGTAACGGCATTAGCGAAGAATATCAGGTGATGCGTCATATGGCCAACCTCGAAACGGTTAACACCTATGAAGGCGCGCATGATGTCCACGCCCTCATATTGGGCCGCGCGATTACGGGCATTGCAGCTTTCTGAGACATAATAGGCCGCACGGCTTTTCAGTGGCCGCCCAGTTGTCGCTTTTTCGCCTCTTAGGCAATATCTGGTAAAGCCTGCGCATCGCTTTTCCCTGCTCAGCAAGGTCCAGTTCTTCGGCCTTCCACGGCAAACGAAAAAGGTGCGTTATCCCGGATACCCTGCGATTGAATATGGACAATCCGGTTCGATTCCTTGCGGATGGTCGTCAGACCCTGTCCTTGTCCCTTGCAGGTGTAACTGACGGTAACCGAGCTCGCGCTTGTGCGCACAATATATTGCTCGCAAGCGAGACCGCTATGCCGGATTTGAATTAAGGCAACGGGATTTCCAAGACAAATTTTGGTAAGTGGCTGATCGCCGCCAGTTGCGCGCAATTGCCAGTTTCCGCGCTCTAATGTGTCGAGCAATGCCAAATCATTATTTGGAAAGACCGCAGAAGCGGCACCTGTCGCCAACGTTAAAAACAGGCTAATAAGATAATATCGAAGGTGCATAATCTCACGTCCGTAAACCAGTCAGCTTCAGCGAAACAGCATATAGTCTGCGGATTCGTTACCATAAATTTTTGCATTTTGCACGGCAGATTATGTTCTTCGAACGATAGTTGGCGCTGACTGTTCTGCGGTGCGCCAGTTAATTGTTGAAACTGGCAAGGCTGATCGGAAACCGGCGCGAGCAAAATTCGCAATCGACGACAATATTACCATCGTCATCGGCCATTTCGGCGCGGTCTTCGGCGGGAAACTTCGCAATTACATCGCGGATGTGCACTGGGTCGCACCGGCACCCCTTCGACAACCGGTCGCCTTGTTCAATGCGCACTTCTTGTTCTTCGTGAAAAAGCCGCCAGACAATTTCCTCAAGCGGAAGCGCAGGGTCAGCTAACTCAGCAGCAGCGATGGTCGAGGACATTACCTCAATATGCGACCATTCGGGATGGTCGAGCCGCACATGGAGCCGTTCACGGCCTTCCTCGCCCTCTGGCAAATGCTGCACCAACAGACCACCAGCAACGCAGCGGCCATCGACACGGTCCACCGCCACGCGAATAAAGGTCGGAATTTGTTCGGACTGCATGAAGTAATTTTGCGCCGCATCGGCCAGCGTTTCGCCCTCAAGCGGTACAATGCCCTGATAGCGGCCACCGCCTTCGCTGGCTGGCTTCATTCGGTCAAAGGTAATCGCAAGATAGCCTTGCCCGAATACACCAAACAGCGTCGCATCCCGAGGCAAGGCCGCAGCGGTCGCTGCATCAAACTGCGCATAACCGCGCAACGCGCCGTCTTTATAGTCGCACGCCAGAAGGCGGATCGCACCCTTTTCAGTTTGTGTTTGCAGCGTAAGCTGGCTGCCCTTTTCCTTCAACGATGATCCCAGCAAGGCGGTCAAAACCAATGCCTCTGCCAAGATTCGTTCAATCACGGGTGGGTAAGCGTGGGCCGCCAAAATTTCGGCAAGGACATCATCAAGCCGAACCAGACGCCCGCGTGCATCGCGCGTGGGTATGGAAAAGCGCAATGGCTGATTAGACAATGTTTCGGATTGTTCCGCCATTACAGCTTCCCAAGGCACCATAATAAAATCGATTTTTGCGCATGAAGACGGTTTTCTGCTTCGTCCCAGATAAGCGACTGCGGCCCGTCAATCACCGCGTCGGTCACTTCTTCACCACGATGCGCAGGCAAACAGTGCAGGAATACTGCATCTGATTTTGCCATGGCCATAAGGCGTTCGTTCACCTGATAGGGCATCATTGCCGCCATCTTGTTATGGACATGCTCCTGCCCCATCGACACCCAGGTGTCGGTCACAACAACGTCTGCGCCCGCCACTGCTTCGCGTGCATCGCGAGTCAGGGTTATGTGCGCGCCACCAGCGGCCTTGGCAATCTCTATAAAGCTGCTGTCACTTTCATAGCCTTCTGGGACGGCTATGCGAAGGTTGAACTTAAACAATCCTGCTGCCTCAACCACCGAATTCAGCACATTATTACCATCGCCAAGCCACGCAAGCTCAAGACCGGGCAGAGCTTTTCCATGCTCCATCACGGTCAGAAGGTCGGCAACGATCTGGCAGGGATGCGACAGATCGGTCAGGCCGTTGATGACGGGCACGCTAGCGTAATGTGCCAGTTCTGAAACCTTGTCATGGTCATCGGTGCGGATCATGATGGCATCTACATAGCGTGACAGCACGCGGGCTGTGTCGGCAATAGTCTCACCGCGACCAAGCTGCATCTGTCCAGACGCCATGAATATGCTGTCGCCACCCAATTGCTTCATCGCCATTTCAAAAGACGTGCGGGTGCGGGTCGAGTTTTTCTCAAACACCATCGCCAGCGTGTGCCCCGCAAGCGGCGCGTCGGCATCTGCCTGACCCTTGGGCCACCCTTGCCGCGCATTTTTCCTGTCGATGGCGTTATTCAGCATTGCTGCAATTGCATCACCGCCTGCGTCGCTCAAATTACGAAAATGGCGCGTCATGCAGCTTGCGGCATTTGGTAGCTGGCGGCGCCGGCCGACAGCTTTTCCATAAATGTCTGGATTTCGGCGTCGCCAATATTCAACGGCGGCAGTACGCGGAAAGTGTTGTCCCCCGCT
>Ga0214919_10005491_pt1 | contig 17957 bp, 18 predicted proteins | sample LL1503_MetaG_FD_177994 | JGI IMG/M metagenome (GOLD analysis project Ga0214919, IMG submission 177994) | Freshwater microbial communities from Lake Lanier, Atlanta, Georgia, United States - LL-1503 | ecosystem: Environmental > Aquatic > Freshwater > Lake | place: USA: Georgia | collected...
CCTTTTAATAGGCATTTTTTAACATCGATTTATCGTAAGTAATTTTTTATGCAATCATCATACGATTCCGATGACGAATTTCCCCACTGAAACAACTGTCCGCATTCTGAACATACGGGTCCGGCACCGTCCTAAAATAGAAGTAATAATCCCATAGTTCGATGTCTGTATACTCTCCATCGTCATAAGTATGAATATCGTAATTGTATGGAAGCGACTCGTCGCTAATAATATGTTTCAAGCACCTATAGTGGTCATCATCCATATAAATGTCGTGTCGATTCGCCCATAGAATCTCTCCTATCTCCACTTGGACTTTATACGCTGCGGATAGTAAGCGGATGAATGCGCACTTGGTCTCCGGGCATAGGTCCTCGGTGTTGTATTTGTGAGTGCATTCGATGATGTAGCAGACAATTTCAACACACTTCCTATAAGTCCGCTGGGAGGGAGATGGGGGGCAATGGCGTAGTAGAAAGGTAACTTCTTTGATGCGAGCCAGTAACCATGGGCTGTTTGCACAGCGCACTATCGAGTCAGACGGGAAATCATAAATAATCAAGTAGGGTCCAGTCGTTCTTCCGCTTCGTAGTTTCATATTTGCTTCGTTCGTTCGTTCGTTATTAATAGATAGAATTACATTGATTCAATTTTTCTGTATATATTCGACTAAACGAACAATTACCATAGTAATTTGTCCGATAACCAACCATTGCTCATTTTTACCTGTCGGTCTTTTTCGTGACGAATTCTGTATAATCGTCGGCGAGTTTTCGCGTATTTGGGACCACGTTTCTGTATATATGTCGGATAATCGTTCATCCCATTGGCGCCAACACTCGCAATTTTTTCTCCCGTCGTTTCGTTATACACGTCAATTTTCTTGGTCTTGTTCGTTGATGGCTTTACGCTTAAGCCCAGGCGTTTCGCTTTATTATAAGTATATCGGCGAATTGTATATCGTGGCATATATAGTATTATCGAGAAAAATTGAATGAAATATATATTTTTATTAAAACTTACCAATGAATGTTCACTTATAAACATATTTCCGAAGTTGTCGGTGCCCCTCTTCGATATTGGCGTTTCTCGGTCGTCGCATGGTCCGCTACGTTTTTCGACGACGCTCCGCGCTTCCGTGTATTACCCGTAATATTCGCGCCAATGTTTATACTCGAACTGCAGGACTCTGCTGGTAGAAACGCTCTTAACTATGTTCTCCTCCAATCTATCATTGATAGTTCTTCGTTATCATTTGTTGTCGGGGTAATCGATATGATAATATCGTGTCTCAGTCTCGCGCTCAAACTCGATGGTAGGTGGAATCGATTTATGTCTTCCGTGGCGGACCGTCCATCCGGCGCCATTACTGGGGCGGTCTTATACTGCCTAGGTTCCGCCACACTTGCAATGATTGCTGATGGCCTGACGGCCTATGTGTTCGGCGTATTCATAATTAACCTCGGCATAAATCTTTTATGGAACACCTGTTCCGTCGCATTCAAAGACCATGGTAAGGGACGCATCGAACTGTTCGAGGCAGAAGATGAGGAGCAAGTGGCAATTTGTCCAGCTGAAAATATACGTGGCGATATCGACGCAAAGGTGATGCAACTACAGGTTATGTGTCGGTTCGCGGCCGGTTCGATTGGACCACTGTTGGCGACGCATTTGATTTTTGAGCGACCCACGGATGCGTATGGAGTACTAGCAGTCATAGTCGCCGTATTGGGAGTAGCCATGGCTATAGTTGTTCGTCGAATCGAAAAAGATGAATCGACCCAAGTTACCAACGTCAATGCAAATGTCGCTTGGCGCATGGTCCTTCCAATCGGTGGTGGCTTACCACAACCTTATGATGGACATTTCAACACACCATGGTTTCATAGCGGTTTGCTGATTGCCTTTACCGAAGTTGTTCGTGGTGGGTTCGCTCGTGTGTTATGCCTTCGTGCCCTGTCGATGGGTCTATCACAGAAAGAGATTGCTATAGCGTTGGCTGTGGTGGGTGGGACGGCGGTATCGTTCTTCTGGCTCTCCGATATTGCAGACCGGAATCGTCGTCTCGCGGCGATCCTTAGCTTCACCGTATTGGGGCTGGGACACCTGAGTCTTGGTCTCTCTACGTCACTAAATGGGGTGTTATGTTCGTCGGTGCTATTTGGACTTGGCGAGGGGTTTTCGTGTGGTCTACGCGCACTGAATGCGAGTGATTGTAGACATCGTAATGGGCCAATGGGGCATTTAAGTCGAACCTTTGTCTCAGTCTCAGTCTCCGAGACTGATAAAGAGGTAGAGATTGAGACAGAGTCAAAGGACGCCGAGCTTGTGCGCCGTCAGGTGCAATCCATGACCGGAATATGGCTCGACATAGGTGGACTATTTAACTCTCTGATGGTTGGATTAGTCGGAGGTTTCTTTGGAATGAGAGTGACCAGTCTAGTATATGCGGTTGTCGCCATGATTGCGGTATATTCGTCGGCGCTGGCACCTGACAGCAAACCGACATTGTGTTGAATTCTATAAAATTGATTCTGTTTTTTTCTCATTATATAAAAATCACTCGACTGAAACCAACACCAATAATGACTACCAAGACTACCAAGATGATTAACGGGACTGAGACCACGTTTACGTGGGAAGACGGATACTGGGTCCAGCAGGAGGAGGGCACTTTCGAGGATTTTTACGATGAGGACGAATGCAGGAAGTTGCTGAATCGCCTCAACCGCGGTGCCGAGATGAGGGGGTTCGGCATCAAGAACGCCAAGGGTATGACGTCGTATATGCCGATGCATTTCGCGAAGGTTCGTATGGTGTCTTTCGAAGCTTTCGGAAAGAGATATTCGCAACTCACGCGTAAGAATGACCCGAACGGATTCGACGCGTATTTCGTCATCAGGGACTATTCGACCAAGATATGGGTCCAGAAGACGGGAGAGAACATCGGCAAGCTCACGGATAACGATGAGCTTCAGCTTATTAAGGCGCTGGGGAAAGCTTCGGACTACTATTCTGGCGTCGGTGTGAAGAACAGGAGGGGGAGGTAAACAAAAAGATAGAAACAGAAACAGAAACAGAAACATAGATAGAAACAATGGTTATAGGAAAAACCATTTTTTTATTGTATTGGACAAAATTGATTCTACCAAATAGCCTCTTTATAATAAGCAATTACTCTCTCTCTCTTTATTGCATAATGCTTCTACGAAACGGAAAATACTCTACGGATATCGAGCAGATGTTGGAGAACAGGAGGAACCTTAGGAGTCATACGGTCATCAAGATTCGGAGCGCCACTATCCGTGAACTCGAGGACGCTTTTGTGGACGACGGTTTCCAGACACGGAAGAATCTGAGGGACCTGAAGACTGTGTTTAATAAGACGGACGATGAGTATCTGCAGATGTTGCAGGGGTTTGCTAAGATTTATAAGTATTAAAAAAAAGAATAGGATGTGGATGGATGAATATTATATTTTTTATTGCCTTAGTTTTTCTAATTCAGAGCAAATTACATTCAATCTACATACCAACAAGTATCGCCTCCGGAACACAAATAGCCCAAACAATAAAATCCCCGCGCATAAATAATCACAATGCAATATTAGAAGTATCTTCATCACCGTTACGAAGAACAGCCCTGTATAAAATATAACGAAATTGTCGGTGTCGATAATGGAAGGCATTTTCTTCTGTATCTTCTTTTAGAGTGTACATTCGATTGGTTCAATTTTTACAAAAACAATGCCCTGATATCTATATAATGGACATAAATAAGACAATCTATTTCAAGACCGATGAGAATACATTTCTTAACGAACACTGCATACGATGGGTAAAAAAAATGAATGATTGTTTTGAACTTTGTATCAAGCCGTCTGGTTGTTACCCAACAAAAGATACACACAAAATATGTAAAGTAAACAATCCCGATAATTATAATAAACTGAGTGCACATTTGAATCTCTGGATATAGTATAATGGATCTATTTACAGTTTCGTTTTGGGTGTTTTATTTGGTTTTCATCGTGTTGTCGATATATTTAGTATCGTATAAGAAGGTGGATGAAGTGCTGTATATGCAAATTGCTTCGGGAGTCGGAATGTTTATAACCAGTAAGATTGGTCGGACCTTTTTAGGTATTGCGCAATAAAAACGTATGTGTATAGTATATACATATGTTTAAGAATATAGCCGACTTTACGAATACCAACGACTATCTGCCGTTATTGAATGCAGTATTGATTACCGATTTGTCCGTAATTACGTTATTGAATACAAAGGCATTTTCATCGGACGTTTTACAGAAGTGGTATTCGAAATATAATCTATCAGCCGTTATCGCGGATGTGTTGATTATATTGATAGTATTGATTATCACGAGATTCTTGTATCATTCCATATTCGCCGATTTTTCGATAGTGAATTTCATACTACTGGCCATAGCATTGCAAGTAACGCATGATATATTGTTTTATGCGTTTTTTAGTAGTGTTCCCAGGGGGGTAAATCGGATGCTCGATACATTCAAGGATTATGCGAATGAGATGTCATTTAAGGCCGTTTTGGCAGATAGTGGTATGATGATAATGTCATGTTTATTGGCGTATCTGTTTGTGAATCAAAGTGTGAATACTAATATAATTGTCTTGATTGTATCTATGTATTTATTACCGTATTTATTATACAATTAATTATTGTGTTTCTTTAAGTAGGAAAAACAATAACTCGTAAAGGTCTTGGAAAGGGGTACATTATTAATAGGTTGTTTTGAAAATTGGACATTTATAAAATGTCCAAAAATGAATATGCAGACTTCGAAATTCTCGAAAAAACGAGATGTGACCATGATGCTTTGATTCTCGATTTTTCTTGAAAAGTTTGACAGCATAATATTTTCGAATTTTCTCGGAGATTTCCTGGCGATTAATTTCTGTTCTAAAATATATAGAACATTTAGAATGGAAAAGTCGCCAAAAATCTCCGAAACATTTAGGTGTGATGTGTGTGACTACAAATGCTGTAAACTATCTGAATGGAATAAACATATATCGACAAACAAACACGCCATAAGGACCAATCCGGCGACTTTTTTGAACCAACAATTTAATTGTAAACAATGTGACTATAAATGCTGTAAACAATCTGACTTGGACAAACACTTATTGACACTGAAACATACAAAAATCTCCGAAAAGTTGGAAAAACTCGCCAAAAATCTCCAAACCACATATGCTTGTAAAAATTGTAATAAGGAGTATAAAGCGAGAAATAGCCTTTGGTATCACGAGAACAAATGTAATATAGCACAAGACAACCAACGTTTATTGAGTGATAATCTGGAACTTCGGAATTTTATAATAGAGCAATCGAAGCTGACCGCTGAGTTGGTAAATAAGGCTCTCGATTCCAGTAAAAATACAAATATTGTAAACAGTAACAATAACAGCAATAACAAATTCAATATCAACCTGTTTCTCAACGAACAATGCAAGGATGCCTTCAACTTCACTGAATTTGTAAAGAACATCGAGATTTCCTATCAAGACCTGGAGAACAATGCACAACTTGGTTTTGTGCAGGGCATTTCGAAGATATTCATGGATAACCTGAAGCAGCTTGGTGTTAATGAACGACCAATTCATTGCACTGACGTGAAACGTGAGACCATGTATATCAAAGACGAAGATAAGTGGAATAAGGAACCAGATGATTCCAAACTACAAAAGGCAATTCAAACAGTGTCCTATAAAAGTATGGGTAAACTTATGGAATGGAAGCAGGAGAACCCAGATTACCAGGATGCCGATTCGGAGTTTTCCAAGCGATGCCTGGATATACAACGACAGTCGCTCGCAGGAAGTGACCGTGATGTTTACTACCCGAAGGTCATTCATATCCTGGCAAAGGAAACGATGGTGGATAAGTAGTTTTGTTTTTCTTTAAGTAGTAAAAACAATAAGTCTTGGGGAAGGAATCATTATTAATAGGTTGTTTTGAAAATTGGACATTTATAAAATGTCCAAAAATAAATATGCAGCCACCAAATTCTCGAAAAAACGGGTTGTGAGCATGATGATTTGATTCTCGATTTTTCTTGAAAAGTTTGACAGCATAATATTTTTGCGTATTTTGCTTCGGCGTTTTTTCCTGTTCTAATAATATAGAACATTTAGAATGAAAAAAAACGCAGAAAACACAGAAGAATTTAGTTGTAAAGAATGTGACTTTACATGCTGTAAACTATCAGACTGGACTAGACATACAATGACTCGAAAGCACCAGAATAGAACCATTTTGAACGAAAAAACGCCAAAAAGCGCCGCAGCAAGTTATGCTTGTAAAAAATGTAATAAGGAGTATAAAGCTCGAAATAGCCTGTGGTATCACGAAAATAAATGCACAGTACAACCAGGGATTGAATCGGTCGTCATGAATCAGATAATCAGCGAACTACGCAACATTATAGTTGAACAATCGAGAACGATAGATAAGGTTATGGAGCAAAACGCTGAAATCATTGCAAAATCTGATAGAATCGTAAACAATAATACCATCAACAGTAATAATAAGTTTAATATCAACCTGTTTCTCAATGAACAATGCAAGGATGCATTCAACTTCACTGACTTCGTAAAGAACATCGAGATTTCCTACCAAGACCTGGAGAACAATGCACAACTCGGTTTCGTTCAGGGAATTTCGAAAATATTCATGGATAATCTGAAACAACTTGGAATCAACGAGCGACCGCTTCATTGTACTGATGTGAAACGCGAGACTATGTATATCAAAGATGAAGATAAGTGGAATAAGGAACCAGATGATTCCAAACTACAAAAGGCAATTCAAACAGTGTCCTATAAAAGTATGGGTAAACTTATGGAATGGAAGCAGGAGAACCCGGATTACCAGGATGCCGATTCGGAGTTCTCCAAGCGATGCCTGGATATACAACGGCAGTCGCTCGCAGGAAGTGAGCGCGAGACATACTACCCGAAGGTCATTCATATCTTGGCAAAGGAAACGATGGTGGAAAAATAATTATACCGATGTAATGGGCAGCTTGCATATTTCTATATGAATGCCCTTCTCGACATATAGTAATGTTTTACCAGTTATTTCATTTTCTGGGACATCTAAATCAGAACACATAGGTTCTCCATCCGCTTCCAGAAGTTCTTCTATGATAGTCTCTGCATGACGCACTTTTGCGGCTGATACAGCCACGGCGAAGGATGTATACACCGCCGGATATGGGTCGCCGTTTTCAATCACAACGTATACGTAAGTCATTTTTATTATATGATTATAATAAAAATTATTATTTATGCACGCTTTCTAGTAGTTCTTTGGCGTGGTTTTGTTACTTTACGAGATTTATTTTTCTTTTTGCCTCCAAATTTCTTCCCCATTTGAGGTGTAACTTTATCTATATAGTCATCCAGTTTTTCATTCGTCCATTCTACTTTTTTCGTAGATGCAGACGCAGATAAAGGCGCAGATGCAGACGTAGATACAGGCGCAGATTCAGATAAACGTTCAAAACCTGTGCTTATTGCCTCTCCTATAAGTGCGCTTTTTGTAAGAAATTTAGAAACACTGTTCTTCCATTCGGTTTTAGTTTTTATAGTATACTCCTTACTTGGTATAGGCGGAAATTCTCTGATTACAGTTGGCTGCTGTCTTGTTAAATCTCTAAGTTGTCTATTAACTGATTCTCTTTCTAATTTATTATTCTTGGCTACTACCTCTCTCAATCTTGTTAAATACTCGGTTTCTTCCTTTCTCAATCTTGTTAAATACTCGGTTTCTTCCTTTTTCGACATTATATATTATATAAAGATATCTTTACATTTAATACAAAATGCCCGAATCAGAATCGAAAATGTTTTTATGCAAAGATTGCAACTTTAGGTGTCATAAGAAGTCAAATTGGACCAAACATAGATTAATGCATAAAAATGACATGCCAGAAAAACAAGAAGAACCCAAAACAAAATCGAGACGCTATTGCATGCAAATAATGTAGTAGTATATATTATATGGCGAGTTCTGGAGAAAAGAGAAAATCGTTATTTGACATTCCGCAAATTGAAGAGAAAAGACGAAAAATGAGAGAGGAGCAACCCGAACGTTTAATATCCCAAAGAGGTCATGAAAGAGATATGAAAGAAGTCAAACCATGGTATATGCAGAATACGGCAACTATACCAGAAGCCATGCAGGAGCATGGTTATAAAATAAAACCTGTTGATACTAGCAGCGACGAAAGTACATCGATAATGTCTGTTGCGATTAGTGAACGTGGAGACAAAACCGCATTCGGATGTTCTTGTAGTTCAGTATATTATACTGATGAAACTCGAAAGATGACTCGATTTCTTACATCCGGCTTTACAAACGCAGTTGCGTTTACTAATGATGGAGAAAATATTATTGCCGGAACTAATAATGGGATAGATATTTTTGATACCAATACTAAAAAATCTATTCCAATTGTTAGCGTAGGAGAACGGTGGGTCACGTCAATAGCGGTCCACCCCGCTCGAAATGACATGTTTGTTGCAGGTCATTACAATCGTGGAGCAATTAAAGTGTTTAATATGACTGATGGAATATGGACGTTAGCCGCTACTCTAAGACATAGTAATGCGGGGGTTGGGTTTAATTCAGTCAACAGTGTTGCATTTAGCCTCGATGGAACCCATTTTTATTCTGGAGGAAGTGACGGAAGTGTAACTGTATGGGATTGTAGCAGCCGAGATGGACAAATTGTTCGAGATGGACGAATTGTTCATATTGATGACCCTGGTAGTTTTGGTACCGTAAACTCATTAGTAAGTACTCCAGAACATATAATTTCGGCGGGCGGAGATGGCGTAATAAAGGTGTGGGGTAAGAGCGATGGAGATTTAAAATCGTCAACCATATGTGTTCCTATTAGCGAAACACGTGGGTTAAGTATAAATCATATGGCATATAAAGACGGGATGTTAGCCGTGGCGGTTGAACGTTGGGGCAATCCATCTACTTATGGTGGTGGTGACAATGTTTTTTTATATACTTTAGACTCAAATGGAGTTCTCACGCTCACACAACAATTCCGTGGACCAACTCCATTCAAATCAGTTGCAATTGGACCGTATTTTGGAATTGGCGCACGCGGAGAATTTGGCAAACGTAACGGAATTGATATTAAAGATGACGTTATTGTGTTAGGGGCAACTGGCGGGATTAAAATGTCATTAACTAGTCGAGGTTCACGAGCACAGATGTATTGGTTATATAAAGGCGTAAAAAAATCAGACGAGGGATATGAGGCTGCTGCTGCTAGAAGACTACCGTTGAACACAGATGAAAAACTGGGTACATTCGGCAAATTGTTTGCAAAGCTTACCCCAGTATTACGAGAGGAAATTACGGATTTGCTTGGAGGAAAACGGAGTAAGCGTAGGCGCAAGACAATACGAAAACAAAACAATAAACAAAAACGCACTTCGAAACGTAGATGAATGGACATTTGAAGAGTTAAATTCGCACTGCCGCCTTCGGCGTCTGTTATGATGCTTCGCATCAATATCGCCTGCCATTTTATTCTTTCAAACTGGCAGTCATTTACAGATTTCAAACCGCAAAAAAGTTGCGGGTTGAAATATATGAAATTTAGATACTTTTATTACGCTTCCTCGTCTTGGCGCCACTCAAACCAGAAGAAGGTTTTTTGCTAGAAGCAGAAGATTTTTTGCTAGAAGCATTTTTTCTAGATTTATGAGGAGACTGAACCTGCTCATGACCAGGAGGAGGCGGCAGAGGGTCATTTTTTAATTGTTCCTCATAAAACTTTTTCACATTAGGGTCATTTTCGGCTTTAAAATAACTCATTACTTTACCTACTAATTCTGGGTGTGATTTTAGAAAGAATTCCTCACTGAGAGCTTCCATACCTTGTTTATTTGCTGGTTGAAAATGGTCATCCATTGTTCCACCTCTATTCCATTCTTGTATTCTATCTCTGGCCTGGTCATAAAGTCCAATCGATACATCATTTGAGTAATATCCAGAATAATCTTTATCATAGGTTAAATATTTCAGCTGTTCTCTGAGAAAATTCTTTTCTATATCCTCCCACCGATGGTATGGGTCTTCTTGATCCAATATCCGTTCAATTTCCTCATCAGTTAAATGACGTGTTTGTGATTCTAAATCGTCTGCATATTTCATTTCCGCCATTTTGCGGTCAAACACTTGACTCGCAGCGACCGTCGGACTCGTTGTTCCCAATAAATCGAATGTATAATCAAAATTACACGTCGGGCATTTTATATTTGGGTATTCTTCCCCCCACCGTCTTGCTAAACAATCATTATGGAAGTAATGTTTACAAGCCGTTTTTACAACCGTTTTATCCTTATAATCAAATGTTAATCCACATAAAATACAATCAGCCGCCTTTAATTTTGCAGGTAAAGCCTTTGACTGTATAAGGGTAACTTTGGGGAATTTGCGATTCGAGTAAAAAACAAATGGACGGTCAGGGCAATTTTTTCCAATATGACCACATTCCTCACAGTTACTGCATATAAGTTCCTTTTTTTTGGGGGGCATTTTATATAATATAGTTAGACAAATTTAGCCATATTATATATATATATGTTTACATTTGAAAAAAAACTACTCGAATCATCTAAGCCCAAGGTAGAAGGTAAAAGGTATACACAGAACATGAAAGACCTGAAAGGGCATACCGGTTCCATCACATCTATAGCCGTTAGTAATAGTGGGAATAGACTCGTTAGTGGAAGTTCGGACAATTCAATCAAGATGTGGAACATTAATAAAGGGAAAGTCGATTATACACTTCATGATCACCCTAGCCCCAGTAGCTATCAATATCAGCGGCATGTGCGGTCGGTTGCATTCAGTTCCACTGGACATTTTGCATCAGCTGCAAATACAGATGAAAGAAATACGCTTGTATGGAGAGACTGGAATGAACCCAAAGACCAATCTCCGGTGGATATTTCAGAAAGGTATTCGACTTGGGATAAGCATAACTCTCGACCAATATGTGTTGCATTTAGTCCACATGGATTTCGAATTGTGAAAGGCACTGAGGATGGTCTGGTTGAGATGTGGAAAGCGAACATCGATTATAAAGAGGATGAATACGGACGCCCGCTCAGGAGAAGATTATGGGTGGAAGATGATCGTTTAAATAAAGGAGCAAAACTAGAAAAGCGATTCTCCGACCCAAGTATTCCGGATTTTATGATAGATAGAACTGGCAAGCCGACAACGGTTAAAGCGTCACATTCTAGTCAGGTAATGTCAGTCGCATTCAATCCAACGGGCAATAGAATCGCAAGTGGAAGTGCAGACGGAACAATTAAGATATGGGATGTCTCTAGTGGAGCACTATTACATGTATTGAAAGGCGAAGGTATTGTGAGGTCAGTAGAATTTAGTAGTGATGGTAAGCAGATTGTTAGTGGAGTAGGAGATTGGAAGAGCAAATACAAGGGTGATGGAACGCCTGCTGTAGTTACATACTCGAATTGTGAAGCGCGAATCTGGGATATTGAAACAGGAGAGATAGTTCATCGAATCGGTCACGCTGGCGTCGTTACATCCGCCAAATTCAACCACGATAAAACTACACCTGTTGTTATTAGTGGAAGCACTGACGGAATTATTAAGATTTCGAGCGCAGAAACCGGAAAACTGTTTCAGACATTAGATCATGAAGAATCCTCGGTAACGTCGATTGTGTATAGTCCTAAAAATGAGAGAATTTTTGCAGGACTTGATGACGGTAGCATATATATATGGAAACGCGCTTCAGATAATGCTGGTATTTATACGGCTCTTTTGTCTATGAAACAAATTGATGCCGAAATAATTGCACAATACAATAAAGTCATACGTAAAAATATGGCAAAAACTGCAAAAACGGCTAGAATGACTGTGCGTGCGAGAAGCGCGGAACGAGCCAAAAGCGCTAGTTCGAAAAATACGAGACGTGTTAGAAGTGCGGAACGAGCTAGTTCCGCTTCAACATCACCCAAGAATGAGGTCAAAGCTGTAGCACCTAAAGCCCTTACAACGAAAGACCCACTCGATGGCAGACTATTAGGTAAAATACTTGAATCCGACGACGTTCGGCGAAAAATATTTGAAGATTATGTAAAAGAAAAGGAACCTGTTAAAAAAACACCCGCTCGTAAAACGCCAGCTGGGAAACCGTCACCCGAAGAAAAGACCCCGGAATCAGAATACGAAAGAGAAAGCGAAAGTGAAAGAGAAAGTGAAAGTGAAAGTGAAAGTGAAAGTGAAAGTGAAAGTGAAAGTGAAAGTGAAAGCGAAAGCGAAAGTGATAGCGATTAATAACAAATAGAAGACAAAACATAGTTTGCACGAAAGAATTTAAACAGTTTTCGCTTTTTCTATTTAGAATATGGAGTTTACCTACTTAGAAAAATCGCTTTCGGATGATTTTTGTGATAAATGCGTAGAAATGTATGAAAAACACAATATTGAATATGGTCACGAAGGGTCTACTAGAGGTGGCGTTAATAAAAAAATCAAGGACACTCGAGACTTGTGTATAACAGTAAATCAAAAAGAACTACCAGAAGAACTAATTGCACTAAATGATGAGTTATACGATAAGCTTACCGCCGCGCTAGCGGTTTATGTAAAATCACAAAATGAAAAATATCACGTGAAAATGTTGAATTATAAACAAATGGTAGACACGGGGTTTATGATGCAAAAATACAAAAAAAATGTTGGAAAATATGAATACCACAACGATTTTATGTTTAACGATGACATTAACAAGCCTCGATTATTGACATATTTATGGTATTTAAACGATATATCTGAAGGTGGCGAAACCGAATTTTGGCAGCAAGTAAAAATAAAACCTAAAAAGGGCAATTTGTTATTATTCCCATCCAATTGGACATATCCGCATTGTGGATTAATGCCAGTATCGGATGATAAGTATATAATAACAGGATGGTTATGTGGGTCGGATGTCGATTCTAGAGAGTCATAAGGTTAATTTCATTATTACGTATACTAAACGTAAAAAATAGTATATTCGAGTTATCGTCACAAGAAATGGAGTTCGCAAACATCCATTCATTTGGGATAAATATGACATCGCCTACATTTACGACGTATTCGTGTTTAAGTGCAAACTGAATGGTTATTTTTTGTTTTAGAGGAGCTATTCCAATAATATTACTATTATTAGTATTTTTATTCGCAATATTTATAGTAGAAACATCCAATATATTCATCGACTTTAAATTATAGGTTATATGACCAGCTACTTTCAAGTATTTGAGAACTAAATCGTTCAGGATTGAGAAAAATCTGCAAAACAATGTGCCATTTGTATGCCCTTCGCACATTAAAAATTCAACCGACATATCTCTTGGGCGATGCTCATTGTCAAACTCTATAAATTTAGAGCAAATATATTTACTAAGCACATCCTTTTCTAAAAAAACATAACGGTTTACGTATTGGGATAGACTCATATTTTTATATTATATATAAACCTTATATCGATATAAAAATTAATAATATATATTATTAATGGAGCACATACAGAGCGCTGTAATACAAAATATACGATGTAACGACATTATAACACATCACAAACAAGATTATAGTCGAAAGTTATTAGATTTGAGTAAGTCATATGACCAATACGACCTTATAGAGCGGACAATATATGATATATCAAAACATAATGCAAGGCAATTAAAAATCCACGATTTAACCAAATGCCACATTGAGTTTTGGTTTAAAAACGAACATACAGCCGATACTGGGTTACATGTGGACTGTGACGAATATCTAAAAAACAATGATAGGATACTAAAACATCCTCTATTATCGTGTATTGTGTATTTGAATGATAATGAAGTTCCAACGGTAATTACTAACCAGAATATATACGAAACCAAACGAATTGTCGACTTATTATTGTTTATGTCGAAACCTAGGCAGAGCAAAATGATTACTTTTTTGCCGTTTTATTATCATGGTGCTGTTACATTTAATAATACATATGATGGAAATAATCGGCACATTATGGCAATTAATATATGGAACACTCAACCGAGTCATGTTGAATACTACACATCTACAGAAATTGGCGATGCGTCGAATTACGCAACATTAGTCTTTATTCCCGAACAAACCCAGACACTACATGTTGATATGTCAAGTGATATTATGAATCAAAATTTATTTAATGCTATAAAAAATTCTTCGACTGATTATAACTACGCAGGTTTAATTGATTCTATAAATTATAAGGAATATAGTAATGTCAAGATAACACAGGGGCGAAATATTGGTAAAGAACCAAAAGAGTTATTCCAGCTGAAGAATACATACGATGATGTAGCCAATGATATAGATGAGATGATGATAGATTCGGACAAAATAAGGTATAATCGGTTCCAACAGAGATTTGTTTACGAACAATTTCTCAAACCGAGTGTATGCGATTGGATAATATTCGAGTCTGAGCGCTATGCCAAAAATAATAATGGATGGACAATAGATAGGCACAAACAATACCCAACCACGGATTTGCCTATATGTAAAATAGAAACCATATTTAGTTTTGTAACTCTGGCTCTCTCCGATGTTACCGAAAAGATAATAAAATCGTATAACCTACCGGATAATATAACACTGAATTATACGGATTTATTTGTGGTTAAATACAAACATGACGAGCAAAACGGGTTAGAGATGCATCGAGATGGTAGTTTGTTATCATTCAATCTTTTGTTGAGTAACACTAATTCATTTTTAGGAGGAGGAACTTATTTTGAAGATGGTATTACAATTAAACCTTCACAAGGTGATTTAACTATACACTGTGGTAAAACAAAACATGGAGGTTTGCCAATAACAAACGGAGTCAGGTATATATTGGTGGGGTTTTTAGAACTTAAAAAAAAAGTTGTATAATATATATGAGCTATCTGTTTGATGGTAGTCCGCTTACAGACTTATATCCTACTGGGTCTGTTTCGTTTGCACCTGGTGGATATACCGGATTGACATCAGGAACTTCAAGTTCATTAGCATTTGAACAAACTACAACGGGTTCTAAATATACTGTAACAGTTAGTGGAATTACTTATGATTTGCTTGATTATTATAATATTATGGCTGCCTATACCGATTCGAATAATTCAACATCACTAACCGTTCCAGCTTGGTGTAAATCGGTTAGGTTTATTGGGGTAGGCGGTGGTGGCGGTGGTGGTGGTGGTGGTTGTGGTGCATTTTCGGGAAATGCTATCGGCGCCGATGATGCTAACGAAGGAGGTAATGGAGGAGCTGGAAGCGGAGGTCAATATTTGACAACCTCAGGGGCAACGGGAATTGCAGTTACTCCAGGTAGCACAATTAGTATTGTGATTGGAACTGGTGGCGGTGGCGGAGCGGGTGGTTTAGGCGGAGGTGACAAGGACGGCAATCGGCAACCGGGCACTGCTGGTACTCCAGGTAATAGCACAACTATAAACGTTAGTGGCACAACATATACTGCTTCTGGTGGAAGCGGTGGAGCTGCAGGATATGGTTCTTATTGGGGAGATGGCACAAATCAACCTGCTGACGCAGCACCCGGCACAACGCCCAATGGGGCAACGGCTGGAGTAGACCGCAATGGAACAAATACTACTGCTGTCGTCGCCTCTGGAAGTCGTCCGGCGATTTCTGGTGGGACTGGGGCTAACGCATTCACTGGCGACATATCAGATACAAACCCTACTGTACAGTCGAGTGGAGGACGTGGCACTTCAAATAATTATCCTCAATCCTACAGAGATGGTGTTCCTGGAGGTTCGGGAACCAAAGGTTTCTCACGAGTGTATTTTATTCCGTGATTTTCCAAAAATTGAATCTAAAGATATTGTCATATTTAGATTCAATCCAAAGAATGAATATTACTACAGAATACAAAACAAAGGTGTGCGCGGCGTCGTATTTGGGAACCAAAGGATACACCATTCCCAAATCGGCGCTAACCATACAAGACCTCGAGTTCTTGAAGAAGGACTTGTTCTTGAAACCACAGACACCGGGGCCATCGTTTGGCCCGGCACTCGACGATGCATTTCCGGTGTATAGGGAGAACGATAAAAAGATATATGTTCCGAGATTTTATGGTATAGAGCGGTATGGAACGCCGGAGCGGAGCGAAATCGCACCGGGAATGGATATAGATGTGAAATTCCCGAGGGAGCTGAGAGACTACCAGAATGACATAGTATCTATCTATATGCGGGGATTTCACCCCCCGCACGCCCCCCCTGCTAACGCACAACTAGTTTCCGAGGAAGGAAGGGGCGTGCGGGGAAACCATGGGTTTCCCGCATCAGGGATTTTAGAAATCTATTGTGGCGCCGGTAAGTGTCTCGGAATCGATACTCCCATTCTCATGTATGATGGAACCATCAAGTTGGTCCAAAATGTCGAGGTTGGCGATGTCCTCATGGGCGACGATTCGACCCCGAGGAACGTGCTCACCTTAGCACGAGGTCGCGAGAAGATGTATCGTATCAATGCCAGTGATAACGAAGAATATACCGTAAATGAAAGTCATATTCTATCACTAAAAGCCAACCGTGACTATGGTAAGACATACAAAGAAGGCGATGTCCACGACATAGCAGTAAAGGATTATCTCCAGCTATCGAAAACCGCGCGTAGTATATTGTTGGGTTATCGTGCGCAAATCGAGTATGCCGAGCGTCACATTCAAGCCGACCCATACGTCATGGGGCATATTATGAATTTGAACTATAACCTGCATTCTGGCGGACATGGAGATGAAACGAGCGTGGTAACTATATTCAAAAGCGTCTATGATTATATACATGGAGTTACGAATTTGGGAACGACGGATGAGGAGTATATCGTCCATGTTCTCCATTACTGGAAAGACCCATATTTCAGACAAAAGATGAATGAATTCCGAAAACGTTCGCATATCCCGATGGAATACAAGTGTAATACACGGGAGGTGCGAATGAGGACACTTGCGGGTATATTAGATGCATCCACTGCAACAAATAGGCATGTTGACTACTATATAACCGAAGTATATGATAACGGAACACTGGCACATGACATTGTTGGGTTGGCACGCTCTCTCGGATTCGGTGCCGAGATTCTTGTTACCTATAAAGGACATGACCGAAACAAATCGCTGGTTCGTATATATGGCGATAACATTGGGGACATTCCAGTGGAGCGAAATTACTTTCGCATAAAACCTGGAACGTGCATGAAGCGTAAGTCGGCAAACATCTACTCGATTAAACTAACTGAACTGGACGTCGACGATTACTATGGTTTCGAAATCGATGGGAATCGCCGGTTTGTCCTGGGAGACCATACGGTGACACACAATACTGTAATGGCACTGAAAATCGTGTCGCTCCTGAAAAAGAAGACACTCATCCTGGTACATAAGGAGTTCCTGATGAACCAGTGGATAGAGCGTATAGAGGAATTCCTACCGGGTGCGCGGGTGGGCAAAATCCAGGCATCCGTATGCGACATAGATGACAAGGACATCGTTATAGGGATGATTCAGACGATGTATAATAAGGTGTTTCCACAGGAAGTCTACTCGCAGTTCGGGTTGACGATTATCGATGAGGTCCACCGAATCGGGAGCGAGGAGTTCTCCAAGACACTGTTGAAAACCATTACACCGTATATGCTGGGCATCTCGGCGACGGTGGAGCGGAAGGATAAGCTGACCAAATTATTGTATATGTTTATTGGTCCGAAGATACACTCGATGTTGCGAAAGCAGGAGGATGTAGTGAGCGTTCGGGGAATCGAATTTGTGACGAATGATACGGAATTCAACGAGGTGGAATACGATTTTAAAGGGC
>Ga0214919_10005492_pt1 | contig 17954 bp, 13 predicted proteins | sample LL1503_MetaG_FD_177994 | JGI IMG/M metagenome (GOLD analysis project Ga0214919, IMG submission 177994) | Freshwater microbial communities from Lake Lanier, Atlanta, Georgia, United States - LL-1503 | ecosystem: Environmental > Aquatic > Freshwater > Lake | place: USA: Georgia | collected...
GTATTTTTAGCGGATAATACTAAATCGGGGTTTATGACGGGGTCGGTGATTAACGTTGATGGAGGTAGGATGTTGACGTCTTCGGCTATTAAACTTTAGTTTGATGCTAACGCTGTGCCATTAAACTATAATTTAGATAAATTATAATTATTTTTATATAAAATAATTATAATATGAAAGATATTCTCTTTTATTTAATTTTTGCAATAATTTTATATTTAGTTTTATCGAGAGTCTTTGAAAAATTTAATTTAGAACAAGAAAATTTTGATCCTTCATTAGTCCCTGTTTCCTCAATTGTTACACTTGCAAAAGTAGCCCAAAAATTAGTTAATGGTAATGGTATTTTAACCAATCCTGGTAGTTTACAAATTGGAGGATCAGCAACAGCACCTGGTAATTTAAATGTAACTGGTGTTACTAATATTGGTGGTAGTAAAGCTACATTAACAAATCCTACATTAAATGTGAATGGATCTATTAATTTAAATGATTCTATACTTATAAAACCACCTAATAATAAACCAACCTTAGCTACTTGGACGATTAATGCACCTTCAAGTGCAGCTGCAGATTATGCACCGTTTATAATACAATCATCACAAGCTCCAATTCCATCAATTGTAATAGGCCCCGGAGGTGGTAATTTAAATATATATTCAACTATGTCATCGTTACAAAATTTAACTGTAGGTGGAACATTAGGTGTGAAAGGTGCTACTACTCTGGAGGGAACTTTAAGTGTGACTGGTGCTACTACTGTAGGTGGAACATTAGGTGTGACTGGTAATACTACGGTAGGTGGAACTTTAGGAGTTACTGGTTTAACTAATATAGATGGAATCTTAACAGTTAATAATACTACACAACTAGGTGGTATAAATTATAATACAAGAATAGGTAAAATATGGTCTCAACCTGGTATTTATGCAGAGGGAACAACAAACGATCTAGAAATTGGTGCTGGTAGTTCTAATGTTTATATTGGTCCAAAAGGAAATGGATTTAATAATTTGATAGTTACTGGTGATACTAGAATAGGAAAAACCTTAAATGTTGATGGTGATTTATCTGTAACTGGTAAGATAACTACCCCGGTTAATATTAATAATACTCTTAATGTAACCGGTCTTACACAACTTATCAACACAACTACAACTACAGATTATAACGGTGGAGCATATAATAATATAAATGATTTAACTGCTCAAGTAGATCGATTAGAAAAATTAGTTGGTGCAATTATAGGGAGATCCGATTGGTCGGTGCCACAAACTGATACAATTAATGATAGATATATTACAGTTATAAATCAAAAGGTTAAATCAGGCGAAATTAAAAATTATTATGAATGTATAAATGCAATTCCACAAGCAACCCAAGTTTTTGGAACTGATTGGAATGTTATAACTAATCTGTACATGCCTCATCGTTTACGAGGCATCATATGTAGTTCAGCAAATTATTTTACAGAGGGTGGTGCAACTGTAGATACACGTGATAAACGTAAACCACAATGGAAATAAAAATTATAATTTAATTTTAAACATCACCAACAATCCAATCAAATGTATTGTATATAAATTCAAACTATTCTTACCAATATTTGTAATCATATTATTAAATTCTAATATAGGTAATTTAATATCTATATGTTGTCCAATTACTAAACCAGATAATAATACAGGTAACCATTTATTTAATGGAAACCAATCCATCATTAGACCATTCGCATGAGCACCAGTTATAATATCTGCAAATGTTCCAGTTACTGGATAATATGCAAATAAACTTATAATTAATGCTATTATTGTAGCTATTTTATTAGGTGCTACAAATGAAACTAATAATGTTCCTAATGCTAAGAAATGTAATATACCAAATTGAACAAACTTATCCGGATACAATAAATATGTTACCATCGTAATCAATATTGCATGTTCAAATATTTCAAAAGAACGTTTTACTCTTTTGTTAAATTTATTTATATTATTTTTAGTAGTAGCCTCAGAGATGCGTATACTCTCCATAGGGGATATATCTTGCTTTTTATACGTTAAATATATAGAATATCCAGCTAATAAAATAAATAAATATCGTGATATTATTCCTGATGTATCAACGATACCAATATCCCTATAAGATGTGGTATAATTAGTTGATACATCATAAATATAAAATATATGTTGAAAAACCATTAATAAAAAAGCAATTCCTCTTAAATTATCAATTGATAGATTTCTTTCCATAAATAATAATAAAGATTATTATTTAAAGAAATTATATTAGATCGCTATTTACATAGTTTTGCTAAACAAGCTACTATTTGTAATTCTGATTCGATTTCATCAGATATTATTATAAATGACTGATACAATATATCCAATGCTCTAAATCGAACATCATCCGTAATTTCAGAATTTGATATTTTCTTGATCAAAAACTGGATAATATCATAACCATCAAATCCCAATGCTAATATTTTATTATATTCTATATATATTTCCTGAAATGACATCTTAAATAATCCCTGAACAATTTTTTCCAAATATTTATTAAATGTAAACAATGAAACTGAATCTAATGGATAATCAGATATTGTAGCAATTTGAATCAGATTAATAGCTAATCTTATATCCCCATTTGAATACATTACAATTTCATCTATTTTACTAGAACTCAACTTAATATTTTCTTTTTCCAATATCTTTTTTAAACAATTATTTATCTTCGTTCCTATACTTGGGAAGTATATTGGGAAACATCTCGATTGAATTTTCTCATCAATATCCGCTCTATTATTACAAATAAAAATAAATCTTGTCATCAAAGAATACTCTTTTATTAAATTACTGATAATTTCTTGGGCTTTTTTTGTTAAATTATCAGCTTCATCAAAAATAATTACTTTATTTAGTTTATTACCCATCAAATCATATGCAATACTTTTACAAAAAGGTATGATTTTTTCATGAACAATATCTAATCCACGATCATCAGATGCATTTAATTCTAAAACACATAAATCATAATTCTCTTTATACACCTCTTTAATATACGCTTTAATTGAACTTGTTTTACCAACACCTGCATGACCATCTACTAACATATGAGGAATAAATTTATCTTTTAACATATTATTTAATTTTTTTAATATATCATCATTTTGAACTATTTCAGATAATTTTTGTGGGCGATGTTTTTCTACCCATGGTTTATTGTCTAGAGTAGTCTTCTGCATCTTTATTCAATATCTACTTAATTATTTATATTAATAATTAATTAAATTAAAATGTTTTCAGTTTTTCAACAAACTTTGTTATAATTGGACATTCTTCTGCAATATCAGCTAATTCTCCATTACTCTGATACAATTCGATTTTATCATTAATAATACTTTTATTCAAAATCTTCTTTTCAAATAATTTTTCAATTAATAATATTAATTTATCTTCACATCTAGGATTATATTTTCGTAATAATGCCATCACTAATTCTCCATCTACTTTTTTATTAATTGCTTCTAAAAATTCATCTAATGAATTATTAATTATATATTCCATTATCAAATTATTATATGTATCAATTGAATTACGATTTAATATCTCTTGTTTAGTAAGCTCTTTTTGTTGATTGATTATAATTTGCTCATTTTTCTTCTTTCCATATGATTCTACAAAATTTAATACCAAATATTTAATTCTACTAGTTAATTGTGGTATTAATTCTTGTAATTTACTTAAAACTGATTCTATATTTGGATAATCCTCCAATATATTTATCATCTCAATTAAATATTCAATCAAATCAATATTCTTAAGATCATTTGATACCTTTATAATAATATCATTACAAATTCCATTGATTATCTCTGTTGATATAATTTTTTTATTGTATAATTTACCAATAAATAACATATTACCAATAAATTTTTGATTCTTTACTTTAAAATAGGATACATCATCATTTGTTTTATTGAAATTATCAATAATTGCTAAAAATGTATCTAACATTTCTAAATAATTCTTTTGAGCAATAGTAACTGATACTACACGTGGGCATATATAATCTGTAATTTTATCTCCTATCTTGTAATACCATATCCCATTATTAATAATCTTATATAATAAATTTATATATAAATTTAAAACATCATGAGAATTAAATGATTCACATGTTTTTTCATGCAAAATTTCAATTATTTTTCTCATATTATTAATATCTTTAATTTCAATTGCCAATAATTTATTTTCAATTTCATCATATAATTTTCTATCTAATCCATTCAACATTAACATAATTGTATTTACAATATTTGTATTATTGGTTCTCCATTTTTGAGAATTTATTTGATTATAATTTATTTTTTTACGATTATCCTGATATTGTGTTGATTCTAAAAATAATTCATTTATCCAATCAAAATGTTTTGATAATTTTTCTGAAATTATTGCATCTTTACTAGGACGCAATGATTGAATAAATTCAGGCGTATATCTTATAAATTTAGAAGCCATTCTCTTTATTTATTAAAGTAATAATGGTTTAAGTGACCTAATATTCAATTCTCAATAATATTTAAAAATTCTCAATTCTATCAAATACTAAACAATACTAGATTTATTCAAGATTAGATCGGTGAAACCAACAATAATACTTATTATTTATATCTTGATAATAAGATTGTTTTGTGCAAAAATTACATTTAATTATATTATCTGAATCAATCCTAGAAAAAGAATTTTCACATACATCATTTTTTTTTATGTTTAGAATAGTATTTATTACAGTTGTAGTTTTTTGAAAATTTTCTATATTTGTTAATATTTGATTCGTTTGAAGAGATATTTGAGATAAAATTTGTTGTTGATTGACTTCCATTTTTAATGTTATCGTTTAAATCGTTTAAATTATTATAATTGTTATAATTGTTATAATAGTAAAGATAATTTAATTCAACTTTATCTCCTTCAAACATAATTTGTAATACATATTCAGCAATATTTAAGAAAATTGAATAAAGAAATAAATATATCAATTTTTATATAAAATAAAAGATGGAATCTTTAATCTCAGAGTTGATAAATTTAAGGCAAAATATTAGGCACCCTTCAGAGTCATATGTTCATGCATCTGCAGTGATTAAAGATCAAAAAAAGTCATATTCACAATGTCGTTAGCTATGGTTATAATTATTATAGAACATCTACATCTACATTAAATGGTTCTACAATTCATGCAGAACATTCTGCTATAAATAAATTAAAACCTCGTGATAAAAATAAAAAATTATTAAAAATAAGCATGGTTGTTATTAAAATAAGTAATACTGGATTAATTGGTATGTCAAAACCATGTAAACATTGTATTGATAATTTACAAATATTAGCAAATAGAAAAGGATATTATATAGAAAATATTTATTTTTCTAATAATTTAAGAGCAATAGAGAAATGGTCATATACTGATTTGGAAAATGATACATGTAAACATGTAACTGAATTTTATAGAAATGCAGGAAAATTGAAAAAATAATATTATTTTATATAAATAATATTATATTAAGTAAAATGTCAACATCCGAGTCGTTATATATTGCATTGGTTAACGATGACATTAATCAATTAACGTCTGGATCATTTGTAGATTATGGATTTCATACAATTGATAAATCAAATGTCAAATACTTATTTGGTGCATATCAATCAATTAATAAATTTATGACAAAAGAAATATTTATTAATAAAATGCATGAAGCATATATAAATGAGAAATTACATGAAACAGTAGATGAATTAACTCTAAAGATTCCTGAAATGTTTCAAAATCATTGGAAAAAATTTATTAGCAATGGTGGTAAGATTCGACCAATTTATATTTAATTTTTTTATTACAAATATTGCAACAATGTCATTAATTGAATAATTGGTTGTCCACCATATTGAATATTTCCATCTATATTTGATAATTGTTGTAATAATTCTAAATGATCATTTTCAATAGCATAATTATACATTTCAATCAATAAATAATCAGGTTGAATATTTTCTTTTAATAATTTTTGTAAAATTATCTCTGGATTTTTACGATGTTCTAATAAGATTGGTAAAAATTTATTTGTAGGTATTGAATTGTATTGTAACTGAGTAATCATTTTTCTTAAATCACCATTTGTTATTTCATATATTTTATTTATTTGTTCTGGTGTTACAATCAACTTTTCCTTTTTAATAATTTTTTGTAAGATAACATTTGCAGAATCTAATGAAATTTGTTTAAACTGAAAGCATCTAAATCTTGAAATAATTGGATTAATTAATTTATTTAAATAATTACAAATAATAATAAATCGTGTTGAATGACTATAATCATCAATAATTCTTCTTAATGCATATTGAGAATCATTTGTTAATGCATCAGCTTCATCTAATATAATTAATTTAAATGGAAATATCGAAGAATCACATAATAATTTTGCAAATGTTTTAATCTTTTCTCTTACCATTTTAATACCTCTTTCATCGGAGGCATTTAATTCTAATGTATACTCTGGATATTTATCACCATATAAATGTTTAGCTAAACTGAGTGCAATAGTAGTTTTACCGACACCAGGTGGGCCATAAAATAGAAGATTAAGCATTTCTTTTTTCTCTAAAATTCCTTTAATTGACATAATTACATCTTTTTGTTCTACTATATTATCTAAATTTATAGGGCGGTATTTTTCTACAAAAGGTAGCTTACTCATAATAATTGAAAATATTGTTCTTTATTTATATACTTCTTAAGAATTAATAATTTCAATAATCTTTTAAATGGATATCAAATCTATTAATCTAGTCTCAACTCTTAACTGGAAATCAATCAATGAAGAATGTCTTATTTGTAATAATACTATAGGTCAGAAATGTATTAAATGTGATCATCAATCAAATAGTTTATCTTGTATGTCTATTATAAATAATAATACTGAATGCAATCATAGTTTTCATGCTCATTGTTTACAACAATATCATAAAAGTAATGCACTTAAATGTCCTATGTGTAATTGTCAATGGATAACTTAATTTTATTTATTAGACTTAACAACATATTACTAATTATATTATAATTTAATATATTAAAAATGGTTAAAAATACGACAGGTGGTAATAAACATAAAAAACAAAAAAATAGTTCTGTTAAAATAGAGCGACCTTTAATTATAAAACAAGAAGAAAATGAAGGATATGGTCAAGTAATGAGTTTTTTAGGTGGTAGTATGGTCATGATTAGAAAATTAGGAACTAAGATTGAATTTAGGTGTAGATTACGAAAATCTTTACCAAGAGTTAGTAAAAAAGATATTATATTATATGCAATGAGAGAATTTGAATCAAAAGACGTTGGAGATGTAATATTAATTTATTCCCCCGATGAAGTTCATACATTAAAAAGAGAAAAATATATAGAAGAAGAAATTGAGTTTGATGAATTTTTTGATAATGGTAATGAAAATCAAAATATAAATGTAAATACAAAAGAAGAATCAAGTGAAGAAATTGATATAGATGATATTTAAAAAATCGTTTAATGTTAATAAATTAATTATTAACATTAAATATGAATAGATTAGTATTATTATTTCTTTTAATTGGAGTTGGTGTTTATATCTATTTTATAATATATCGAAATAATAATTTTTTTTCAAATCATTTAATCAATGATGAATTTATTGAACAACCAATTCACAAAAAAGTTCAATTTTCAGAAAAGAATGAAGAATATATTATTCCTAATAAAGAAGAGATTAAACAACAAGAACAACAACAAGAACAATATGACCAAGAATTAAATTTTATTGAAGAACCAACAAAAATTAATCAAGATTTTATAAAAGAAAATTTATATGATGATATTTTTATTGTAAATCCAATTGAAATTAAAAATACAAATTTAACATTATCTGAAAATGAATATTTTAACAATATGTAATATTATTATTTAAAAAAAAATAATACTATTTTATGAGTGACATTATTACAAGAGAAGAATTATTAAATTATAATTTAGATGTTAAAAATACTTTTTCGGGTGGAGATTTAAATGATGATTTAAACAGCACCTTTTCAGGTGGAGATTTAAATAATGATTTAAACAGCACCTTTTCAGGTGGAAATAATAATACATTATATGATTTTTATTCTAATTTATATGAATCTAAAGGAGGGTTTGGTAATATTAAAGCACAATTAGCATTACAAGCAAAAGAATTTTTAGAAGAAGCATTAGAAAAACATGGTGAAGATATAAAAAATAAGGCAACTGAATGGATTAATAATCAAATTAATAAATTTAGTACTAAAATAAAAGGTGCATCACATGAGTATCTTACTGAAAAAATAAACAATGGTATTGAACAATTAGACAGTTTAAAAGGAGGATTATCATCTAGATACGATGACAAAATAACAGATTATCAAGATAAATTAAAATCTAAATTATATAATAATTTAGATAATTTTTCTGATAATTCAAATGCGACCAATGACATTTTAAAAATTGTAAATAAAAAAATTAATGGATATTACAATAGTGGATTAAGTAAAGATGAATTTAATAATAATGTATATCAATTGAAAGATAGAGCAATTGAAAAATTAAAAGAAAGGGTGAAAGATAATATGGAAATTGCTAAAAATTATATTAATACCAAAATTAATCATAAATTAAACCATCAATTAGATGGTGGCAATCAAAATAGTGAAGATTCTAATGTATCAAGTGAATTTTTGTTTCACAATAATTTAACTCCAATTGAATTAAAAAAATTAAAAGATGAATATTTACACCTTATTGATCAAATTAATACGATAGATCAAGATATAGAAAATATTATTAAATCTCATACAAGAAAAAAGAAAGAAAATAATCAAATATTTCATGATTTAATCATTAAAAGAAGAATATTGTTAGAAAGTATCAAAGATTTAGAAATGAAATATAATAGTATTAAAATAAGTGAAAATGAAAGATTAGATAATGCAATTGATTTAATTCGTCAAGATAAATTATTGCGATCTAAAGGAGAAAAAGTAGGATTAAAATTTAAATTAGATAATGTTATTAAAAATGTATTTAATTTAAATTTATTATTAAAAAATGCAGATGATTCATTAGGAGATTTATTAAAATTATTAGATGATAAATTAGGCACAAATATAATTACTGATACTCCAACTCAATTAGGTGGAGAATTAAAGGAATATAATTTTCTTATTAGTGATAAATTAAGTATAGAACAATCAGGTGGTGATGAATCTAAAGAACATGTTATTAAAAAATTAGATAATTTTGCTAAAAAATATATTGAATTAGTTGAAATAATTAAACAAAAAGAAAATTTTATATTAGGTATTCCTAATTTAAATTTAAATATTTTAGAAGAATTAAAAGAATATGTTATCAAATTAGATAAAATTATTAAAAATCTTCATGTTCTCAATACACGTTTTACAAATATAAATATTAAAAATAATGTTGTAAAAAATATATCACATGAATTAGATAAAATAATTAGTCATTATAGTAAATATAAAGAACGTTTGAATAAGATATTAGATATAACTGAAGATAGTTTTGATAAAAAATTAAATATTTATGAACGTGAATTACCTAATAATTCAGATGATATTTATAATAAAAAACAAGAATTACAAACTAAAATGGAATTACTTCGTGATAATTTAAATTATAAAATAAAGAATAATCAAATTAGTCAAGAAGAAATTGATACATTAATGAAATATATCAATGATAATCAATTAGAAAATATTGATTCGACGAATGATATGTCAAAACTTCAAAAATATGATAATATTATTGAAGAATTAATTGGTGGATTAAATGAATTTTCAGGTGAACAAGATGGTGGATTTGTCCCACCTAATATATTTTTAATATATCAAATGATATATAATAATGGTCAAACTGATGTTATTAAATACAAAAAAATGGTAAATATGTTAGTAGATTATGCAAATGAACATGAACCTACATTTGGAGATTTAAAAAATTTTAAAAAATTTAATCTTAATGATAATATTGATATACATCAAGCACATGAATCTTTTGATAATTTTTGTAATCAAAAAATGAGACTAAATAATTATACTGAAAATGGTGGAATATGTACAAAACGTTTTTTAAAAGATAAATATCAACTAGAGTATCAAAAATTTTATGATACTGTAACTAAAGCTAAACCAGATTTAGTTGATTTAATAAAATCACCCTATAAAACTAATAATCCAGATTCTAACCCAGACGATCAAAATTTATTGAAAGCCGAAGAAGCAGCTAGACGTGCAACAGAAGAAGCTAAAAAACAAGAATTAGTTACACAAGCTGCAATTGTAGCAGAACAAGCTACTGCGGCAGCATTACGAAAAGCAGAACAAGAAAAAAATGAAGCTGCTAGAATAGCAGCTCAACAAGCAGATGATGCTGCAAAACAAAAAATAGCTGAAGCAGAAGCTGCAAAACGTAAATTAGATGAAGCATCTGCAAAAGCAAATAGAGAAGCAAAAATGGCTCTACTTCATAGAATTGATATATTAGAACATGATTTTAAAATATTACGCTCCCTTGATTTACTTAATTCTAATAACACAGAATATTTTAAGAGTTTATTTAAAAATATTGATAAAAATTTAACAAAATTAAGTCAAATTGATAATAATGATAAATTATCTAAAATTAGAGAAAATATTAACAAATTAGTTACAGATCTAGATATAGAAAGAACACGAATTAATCAAATCAACTTACCTACTTTGTTAGAAGATATTCGTAAAGCAATTGAAATTGCTAAAAATTCTCGTGGTCCAGAAGGTAAACAAGGTCCTACTGGTCTTACTGGACCTAAAGGAGAAACTGGTCCCAATGGTCTTACTGGACCTAAAGGAGAAACTGGTCCAACTGGTCCAACTGGTCCTACTGGTCCCAATGGTCTTACTGGACCTAAAGGAGAAACTGGTCCTAAAGGAGAAATTGATCAAGAAACATTAGGAGGTATAATGCGAACAATTAATATATTAAATCGAGATTTAATAGAAGGATTTGAAAAGAAACTAGATAAAGATAAAATAAATGATATAATTTCTAAATTTTTAAGAGAAACAAATGAAGCACAACCTTTTATTTCACATTTAAGAAAATTATTAAGAGATACACTTGAAGATGAAAAATTATCAAGAACAATTTTAGAAAAAGTTAATAGTATAGTTGAAAATATAAATCAGAGAGTAACTAAAGATGAACAAGCTATAAAAGAATTACAATCATTAACTCCACAAATTAATAAAAGAATTCAAGAATTAGAAGCAAAAAGACAAATAGAAGAAAGAACTTCAAAACAAGATGAAGAAAAAATAATACAGTTAAATGAAAATCTAAAAAAATTAAAATTAATTGATAATACTGATGAACCTGAACTTATTAAATTATTTGAGAATATTACACAAAATATGAAGAAATTAAGTCAAATTAATATAGATGGCTATTCATTATCTGAAATTCAAGCAGAAATTATTAAATTAGGTACGGATTTAGCAAATCAGAAAATTAAAATAGAAAATATAAAATTAGATAAATTATCTTCTGATATTCAAAAAATAATTGATACAAAAATAACTGATGAAAAAGATAGAGCAGATAGAGAATTAAAAGGAATAAAAGATAATTTACAGTCATTTCAATCACAATTAAACTCTGGATTAGCACCAAATAAAATTATTCCTATTATAAGTGATTTTTTACAAACAACAAAAGATACAAAGATAATTACCCATTTAAGAACAATATTAAAAGAAGATACAAATAATGGACAATTAACACAAATAACAATTGAAAAAGTTCAAGATACTATTAATCAATCATTAATTGCTGTAAATCAAAAAATAGATGCTGAAACAAAAAGAGCAAAAGAGGCAGAATCTGCGATTGATAAAAAAATAACTGATGAATTACCTAAATTAAGAAAGATTGAAGATAGATTAAGGATATTAAAAGCAGCAATAGAAACGGTTAATAGTAATACAAGTCCGGAATTAATTAAATCATATATCCAACAATTTTTAAATTCTACAGAACCATACAAAGATTTAGATAAAAAATTAAGTGATTATTTTGCTCAAATTGTAGTTATTCAAAGTCAATTAAAGAAGTTAACACAAGAACCAAAAATTCAACCAATTGATCCTACAATAATTACTAAATTAAAAACAACAGTAGAAGAATCATTATTAACCGTAAATACTGAGATTGGAAAAATTAATAAACGTCTAGATTCATTAGAAACAACTTCTACTGAATTAAAATCTAATTTTAGTAGTAATTCGAATGAATTAAAACGTGTTGAAAGGGAATTAACTAAACTATCCGTAGAATTATCAAAAAAAGCAAATACTATTGATATAAAAACATTATTAACTACTTTTTTAAAATCGTCCGATGCAGAAAATCCGATTATAGCAAATTTACATAATCTAATTAAAACATATATTGAAGATCATCCAATAAGTTCATCTGGAATTACATTAAATCAAGTTAAAGATGAAATACAAAATTCATTATTAACAATAAATGAAAAACTTGAAGCATTAAAAAATAGAGTTACAAAATTAGAAAAAGATATTGGAATTAATTCAGAATCATTAGTTAGATTTCAACAAGAATTAACAAAATTACAAAAAGGATTTGATAGTTCAGATCCAATGAAAATAGAATTAGTAATTACTAATTTTTTAAAAAATACAGACAAAAATGATGAAATAATTAAACATTTGCGTCAATTAATTGTTGCAAATAATTCTGGAAATTCCTCTATTACACAAGAACAAATTAAACATGAAATTAATAAATCATTATCTGAAATAAATAAGAAAATAAAAAAATTATTACAAGAAACTACAAAAATAAAAGAGAATTATGAGTCAATGAAGGACCAATTAGATAAAATATTACCATTTGATTATAAAAACCCAGCATTAATTCTTGATTTTTTACAAAATATATATCCTCGAATAGAAAAAACAGTTGATATAAGAATTAAAGAACCACTTGATGAATTACGCCGTCTTTTACAAGAACAAAAAAGTAGTCCTTCCCATAGTAATACCGCAAGTATTGAAAATATAATAAAAAATTTGAGTATACTATTAAGTAGTAATATTGAAAAATTAAATAGTAGTATAATATTAATTGCACAAAATTCTGAAAAAACAGCTCGTCATTCAAAAGAATCAGCTAAATCATCTGAAAGAGCCGCAATATCTTCAGAAAAAGCAGCAAAATCTTCTGAAAGATCAGCAAAATCTTCTGAAAGATCAACTAAATCTTCTGCATTAATAGTTGGTGAATTAAGTAAAATTGCAACAAAAATATTACAACATTTAGAATCATCACAGACTAACCATGGTGCACCTGCATCTGTTTTACCTGCATCTGTTTCACCTGCATCTGTTGTCCCTAACCCTCCATCAATAACAAATAATAATAACTTGGAGCTTCCGATTGACAAATTAATTAAAGAAGTTGGTATTTTATTAAGACAGGAAAAAGATACACATGAACCACGAAAACATAAATTACGAAGACGTGAATCATCTACACGATCAGAATCACCTATATCACCTGCCCCACCTGCCCCACCTGTACCACCTGCACCTGTACCACCTGTACCAGCTGCACCAGCTGCACCAGAATCATCTACATCAGAATCACCTGCACTACAACCTAAACAGGACGCATCATCTGAAACAACTGAATCAGAAGAAGATCCTATTAATCTCAAAGACACTAAAGATTATCAAGAATTATTAACAAATATTCGACAAGAAAAAGAAATGATTAAAAAATTAAGAATACTTTTAGAAAAAACAAGTCGTGCAAAATCAAGATTCTTTCTTCCTAATATTAAAGATGTTACTATTAAAAATTCAAATAAAAAAATAATATCAGATCAACATGGAGGTAATAGCACTAATATAAAAGAAATTATTAATTCAATGAATGCAGGTGTTCCTACACACTATAATAGAAAATTTAATGAATTTAAGAATATATTTAGAAATGCAACCGATTATACTAATGATAATATTAAATTAAAATTTAACAAACAAATTGAGAATTTAGAACAATTTAGAAACGAAATTAATGATAAAATAAACAAAGTTAATGGAAAAATAGATCAAATTAATGAGATAGATCCTACAATTTCTAAAATTAGTATTATTCCAAAATATAAAAATTCAAAGATAGATTTATCATTTATATTATCAGATACAAGTTTAGATACAGACACAGTAGAAGAAGTAGAAGAAGTAGACAAAGAATATCCAATAAAAGAGCATATACTTAAATTTAAATCGATTCGAAATAATATTTATATATTAATAGATAATTTAATTAAGATATATCGCAGTGATCCAGAATCTTCATCCGATGATGAAGATTCAATAAAAGCAAAACAATCAATTCAAGATTTAGCAAGTATCCAATCAATATTAGACAACGAAACTATATCTACCACTGAACAATTTGCATTAAAAAATAAAGCAATAGAAAAAGCAAACAAAATAAGAAATTCTGTTAATAATTTAGGTCAACAAATCGAAGATGCTCGTAGAGCTGTTGAAGTAGCAAGAGATAATGCAAATTCAGCAAAAACAAAAATAAAGAATCCTGATGATTCCGAAATAGATATATCTAAGATAGATGATTTAATTGAAAATGCTGAAAGGGAATATAATGAAGCATTAGGTGAATATACAGCTGCAAACGCGGAGAATACTAAAAATATAGAAGCATTAGATGATGCAAATAAAGAATCTGAATCAGATGAAGAAGATGCGTCTGACCCATCAAAACCAAATCCAGTTCTTAAATTACAAAAAACTATATTAGATTTTAAGCCTATATTAGAAGATAAATCTAAAATCAAAGAAATAAAAGAAAAAGAATTATCTACTCTAAAGGAATTAAAAGATACAAATAAAAAGTTAAAGGAAGCAGAAAAGTTAGTAAGTAGTCTGATTGAAAAAAGTGATATATTAGAATATGAAAAAACTCAATTATTATCGGCAGCAAATGCAGAAAAGAATTTAAGAAAAGCAAAAAAAGATGTAGCAATTGCATCAAATAAAAAAAATAAATCTATATCAAATTTATATAACGATATAAAAGATAAAATAACAGAATTATCATCAGTAAAAAATGAAATCATTAATTCAATTAATAATATTATGATAAAATATGATAATATACTAGGTAATCAAAAATTAAAAAATGTATTATCTAAAATTAAAGATATTATTGAGAAAAACCGAGGTAAAATTCATAACATTAAAAAATATATTAGAAAATATAATATTGATATAGAATCAAATGAATATAAATATATTTATATAACATTAAATCGAATTATGATTGCATTTGATTTATATAAAATAATATTAGAGGCTAATACGAAAGCTATTATTGATACTTCTGCTAAATATGAAAAAATATCAAAAAATCCTACACAGGATGAATTTAATGAAACACTCATAACTACATTTAATGAAAAAATAAAACGAGAAATTAATAAATTAAAAGAAAAATCAAAATCAAAAGAATTAAATGATTTTAATGGATGTATATCATCAATATTAGATAAAAAATCATTATTATATCACACGTGGTATCGAATAATAAATATTAATAATAAAATAAACTATCAAATTTTAAATTTTAATTTAACAATAAAAAGTATTAAAAAAGAACAAGAGATATTAAATAGAAAGAAAGAAATAATTGCATCATTTGATGACAATGATAGTATAAATAATAAATATAAAGGTGATCCCGTTTACACAAAAATTAAAGAATTTTTAAATAAATTTAAGAAAAATAATATGAGTGATAATATTGACAATGAATTAAAAATATTTGATTTAATAGATAAAACATATGATAAACATATTGAATTAAAAGATCAATATTTAGATAGAACAATTAATTTCCCAAATACAAAATCAGAAGAAATTCGACAAAATACTGAAGAGGTAGCATCAAATGGTGAATGTTCTCCAAATACTAACTTTTCAATAAATAATATTAATAAATTTTCATCTGATTTAGAAAAATATAATCTAACTATAAATGAATGTTACAATGAATTAAAACATATTATATATACAAATCTTGCAATTAAAGAAGCAAAAAAACATAATATTGAATTATTAAATGATGTTACATGCAGAAATACTAGTTTAATTAGTTTTGCCCCAGAAACATATCGTGCAAAAGTATTAGATATAATTGGTCCACCAAATTCATTAAAAATAAAATTAGAAAATAAGGATGAATTACAAATAGTTCCATTAAATAATTGTTATAGTAATCACATATTTAAACAAGATGATAATAATCAACAAAATAATCAAGAAGATAAAGAAGCAGCAGAATATGCATCAAAATTAGGATTTAAACCAAATAGTCCAGTAATATGTTCACCTAAATTAACATTATGGGAAAAATATTGGCATAAATTTTCTCAACGATCAGTTGTTGGTAAAATTAGTAAATTTTTATCATATAAAGATAAATTAAATAGAAATAGAATTCAAGTTTTATTAGACAATAATGAAGTATTTCCAATTGAAAATTGTGAACCAGAATATCATTTTGAAATAGAAACAATAACTGATATTAAAAATACAAAATATATTAAGAAACAATTAGATAAATTAAAATTAATTATAAAACAAATTGATTCATTAAATCCTAACAGTGAAGATTATGAAATTAGATTAAAAATATTAAATAAAGAATATGATCGTATTCGAGAAGAAACAAAAAAATCAATAAAAAATAGTGAAAAATCTCCAGAATCAAGTGAAAAACAGACTACATCTGAAGAACCAAAAAATGAAGAACCAACAAATGAAGATGGAGGTAAAATAAAACTTGAAGATCAATTAGCATTATTAAATATGAAAAAGGATTTGGATAAATTTACATCTAAGCGTCTTCAATTAGAAGCGGTATTAAAAAAACATAATAGAAAGGCATGGGAAAGTAAACATTTAGATGAATCAACAATACCAGATAATTTGAAAGAATCTAAATTTATATTTGGAGGTCATAAGATAATCCAACATGCCGGATTTTATCCAGATGCCGGATTTTATCCAGATGCCGGATTTTATCCAGATGCAGGATTTAATGAATTAAAAGAAAATATTAATAAAGTTTCATTAGATTCAATATTAAATGAATCAAAAGCAATTTTGAATCAAATAATTAAATAAGGTTATCTAACGGCAATTTTTGTGAAAAAATATCAGATATTTTTTCATTATCAATAATACGATATTTCAATTCTACATTATTAAAAGATTCTAGATTATCTAAATTAATATGTGCCTTTTTATCTTGTATATTAACAAGACCATTTGAATTAAAATTATTATAATTACCATTCTCATTATTTACAATCCAATATATAATTTTATCAGAAGTAGATGTTAACATTGGATTTGTAGATAAATCAAGAGTATATGATGTATTTGATGGTGAATTTGTAAAACTATTTTTAATTATATCAGGAGTAATAATATTATAAATATATAATTGATGTAATACATATATAATTCCAATAACATTAATAGTTATAAATAATATTTTATATTCATTATCAAGCGGAAGATTAATTATATCGGTTGATTGTAATAAATATCCGTCTATTATTAGAATTAATAGGATGAATATATATATATTTTTCATAAATTACGGTAGATTATAATTTATGAAAATACTGTTTAATTTTGTATCTTAATTACTTGTTGACCATTAGGTAATATAATAGGTCCAACAATGGGTACTGGTGTACTATTAAACCAGTTAAATAATGAAACGACACCACATAC
>Ga0214919_10005493_pt1 | contig 17948 bp, 15 predicted proteins | sample LL1503_MetaG_FD_177994 | JGI IMG/M metagenome (GOLD analysis project Ga0214919, IMG submission 177994) | Freshwater microbial communities from Lake Lanier, Atlanta, Georgia, United States - LL-1503 | ecosystem: Environmental > Aquatic > Freshwater > Lake | place: USA: Georgia | collected...
ATCGATTCAAATCTCAAACTGACTCTGAGATTGTGATGACTGCTCTAATCAAATGGGGCATAAAAGCTCTTAATAAATTTAATGGCATGTTTGCTTTTGCCTTCTGGGATAAGCAAGAAAAAACACTCTTACTCGCTCGTGATCGTTATGGAATTAAACCACTTTACTTTAGCAAGCAAGGGCATAATTTTTCTTTCGGCTCTGAGCAAAAAGCAATTTTTTCTAATTCAGAGTTTTCCAAACAGCTCGATAAAGAAGCTTTGTTTGAGTACTTTACTTTTCAAAATATTTTTACAAATAAAACTTTACTTAAAGATATTAATATCCTCCCGGCTGGCCATTTTGCAACATTAGACTTAAGAAAAAATAGCCCAGAATTAAAAGTCATGCAATATTGGGACTTTGATTTTCGTGAACCAAATAAACCTAAAAGTGATGACGAATACCGTGAGGAGCTTGATAGGCTATTTTCGCAAGCAGTCAATAGGCAGCTTGTTACCGATGTTGAGTTGGGAAGTTACTTGAGCGGCGGAATTGACTCAGGATCAATTACCTCAATAGCGTCTAAGGCTTATCCTTTCATGAAAACCTTTACATGTGGTTTTGATCTTAATTCTGCATCAGGTCTAGAAATGGCGTTCGATGAACGCAGTAAGGCGGAGTATATGTCTTACCATTGTAAAACAGAGCATTATGAAATGGTTTTAAAAGCAGGTGATATGGAACGTATTATGCCTAAATTAGCTTGGCATATGGAAGAGCCCAGAGTTGGACAATCCTATCCTAATTTTTATGCAGCAAAACTTGCTTCGAAATTTGTCAAAGTGGTGATGTCTGGCACAGGAGGCGATGAGTTATTCGGCGGCTATCCTTGGCGATATTATAGAGCAGTTGTTAATACAGACTTTGAAGACTACATAGACAAATATTATGATTTTTGGCAAAGACTAATTCCTAATACCCAATTAAAACAATTATTTTCTCCTATTTGGAAAGATGTGGAAATGGTATGGACTAAAGATATATTTAGAAATGTATTTAAACACCATGCTGACAATCTATATTCATCCGAGGATTATATAAATCATTCGCTGTACTTTGAAGCTAAGACTTTTTTGCATGGCCTTTTGGTTGTAGAGGATAAGTTAAGTATGGCCCATGGACTTGAGACGCGAGTCCCATTTCTTGATAATGATTTAGTTGATTTTGCAATGCATTGCCCAGTAAATTTAAAGCTTAACAATCTAGCCCAAGTTATACGTATTGATGAAAATGAAGCTGGCAGTAAAACAAATAAGTATTTTCAAAAAACTAAAGATGGAAAACAAATACTCCGGGATGTAATGAGCAGACATATTCCAAGTGATATTTCAAAAGCAGAAAAGCAAGGTTTTTCTGGCCCAGATGGCAGCTGGTTTAAAGGTGACAGTATGGAATACGTAAAGAAAAAATTATTAAATGACAATGCTGAAATCTATGAGTATTTAGATTATGAAACAACTCAGTCGCTTATCAAACAACACTTAGAAGGTACAGAAAATAGACGTTTATTAATTTGGTCCTTATTAAGCGTTGAAAATTTTTTTCAAATTTTAAATTAAGGTAATTTTTTAAAATGATAATGCTAACTCCTGATCAATCGTACAAAATTTTAGAAAAGATATTAAGAATTCCAATTAACTCAATTGATAAAAACTTTATTTTTTTTGAAACGGAATCCTCTAAATTCGAAAATCAAAATCAAACAAATAATGCATTTTCAGAGAAATGGGAAAAATACGAAAAAACTCAAGAAAAAGAAAAGCTTTATGAAATGCAAAAGCGCTGGTATTTAGAGTTATATGGATTTTCTTCTGAAAAAGAACTTGCGGAATTTCTGAAAAATAAAAAAATAATTTTCGATGCGGGCTGCGGATTAGGTTATAAAGCAGCCTGGTTTGCAAAACTTTCTCCATCATCACTGGTTATAGGAATGGACTTTTCAGATTCGGCTAAGATTGCAGCTCATACCTATATTGAATTATCCAATTTATTTTTTATTAAAGGCGATATAGCAAATACACCTTTTATTGACAATTGTATTGATTACGTGAGTTGTGATCAAGTTATTATGCATACTGAAGATCCGGAATTGACCTTCACTGAGCTTGCAAGAGTAACATCATATCAACTCGGTGAATTTGCTTGCTATTTTTATGCAAAAAAAGCATTACCAAGAGAGTTGCTAGATGATTATTTCCGAATTCATTGTAAAAACATGAGCAATGATGAATTATGGGAGTTGTCTGAGCAATTAACTGAGTTAGGTAAGCTATTGAGTGAACTCAATGTTAGCTTTCAATGCCCTGAAATTCCGTCGTTAGGTATTAAAGCCGGAGAGTATGATATCCAACGTTTCATTTACTGGAATTTTATGAAATGCTTTTGGAATGAAGATTTAGGTAAGGAAACGTCCGTAGCCACTAATTTTGATTGGTATAGTCCTAGCAATGCAAAAAGGTTCTCTGAAGAGGAAGTAAGAGCTTTAATAAATTCGAATCGAATGATAATTAATTACTTGCACAAAGAAGATGCTTGTTACTCTGGTCGTTTCAAACATTCTTAATAATTTAATTTTGACTAGGAAAAAGGTGTTTTATGCTGAGTGAAGTATCTGAATCTGTAATTAAATGGTTACGTCAGAATTGGGTAGTTGCGAGAAGAAAATTGAATAAGAAATATGCTCGCACTTTACCATTTGGCGATTATATTGTTGATCGTTGGGAAAAAGCAAAAGAGCTTGGATTTGGAGAAGGAACATCTATTTACGATAGTAGTTTAGTTTTTGGTAAGGTAAGCGTTGGATTAAATACATGGATAGGACCTTTTACTATTTTGGATGGCTCTGGTGGGATCGATATCGGAGATAATTGCTCCATTTCTTCAGGCGTACAAATATATAGTCATGATAGTGTTGACTGGTCAATAAGTGGCGGCAAAAAAGAAAAAAAGTATGCTAAGACCATAGTTGGAAATAATTGTTATATAGGGCCAAATGTAGTTATATCTAAAGGGGTTATTATTGGTGATTATTGCGTAATTGGCGCCAATAGTTTTGTTAATAAAAATATAGCATCTGGGATGAAGGCAGTTGGTTCGCCTTGTAAAGTTATTGGCAAAGTAAACTGAGAATTTTTTATAAAAAAATCACTCTTTCTAGACCCAAATGAAAAAAAAAATCATCAAAAGCATTAAATTTTTCTTGCAAACATTAGGAGCGATTCCCTTTTTATTTGTTATATTTCCGCTAATTGCTTTTGTAAGATTAAAAAACAAAAAAATTATTAAGCCTGCTTTAGTTTGGGGCTCTACTCCAATCATTAGTTATTCTTATTGGTCTAAGGCGATGCAGCTAGCCGGATATACGTCCAAAACATTCACAAATGGTTTCTATTCGAGCATTAACAATAGAGATGACTGGGATATTATTATTCAAGATAAATATAAATATTTACCCCATATTTTTAAGTATTTCTTAGCATTTATAGAATCGCTTTTTCGTTATGATGTTTTTTTTATGTCCTTTGATGGCTTTTTTTTAGGCCTTACTCCACTATGGAGATTAGAGAGTCAATTACTTCGCATGGCTGGAAAGAAAACGGTGTTAATGCCATACGGGTCAGACTCTTACGTATATCGAAACATTAAATCAACCGCACTTAATCATGCGTTATTGATGTCATACCCAAAGGCATCTATGTGTCAAGAACAGGTTGCTAAAAGAGTTGCTTATTGGTGCACGCATGCAGATGTTGTTATTACAGGCATTATGGGTCCTGATGGGTTTGGCAGGTGGGATACTATCGTGCCATCTGTGATACATCTTGATACAAACATCTGGAAAGCATCCTCTAATGTAGTTTTGGCGAATGGGAAAAATGAAACGGTTTTTATCGCTCACGCTCCCAATCATCGAGGGTTTAAGGGCACAGAATTCCTTTTGGACGCTATAAAAAAGCTGCAGTCCGAAGGACTAAAGGTTGAATTGATTCTATTGGAGAAAATGAAAAATGAGGTTGTTCGAAAAACATTACAAGCGAAAGCAGATATTTTAGTTGAACAATTAATTTTTGGTCATGGGCTTAATGCTCTAGAAGGAATGGCATCTGGAATTCCTGTAATAAGTAATGTTGAAGACGATAATTATATTTTGCCATTTAAACGGTGGTCTTACTTTAGTGAATGCCCGCTTGTTTCCGCTTCTCCAGAGACCTTATTGGATGTTCTAAGGAAGCTTGTTACTAGACCAGAATTAAGAAAGCAACTAGGTAAGGCTGGTCGCGAATATGTCGAAAAGTATCACGGTTTTGACTCAGCGCAATATCTCTTTACTAATGTGATTGAGTATATATATGGCCGGAAAGATTCAATAATCAATCTTTACCATCCTTTGCTCGGAGAGTACCCCAACAGAAGCCCTAAAATTAAGCATCCATTAGTAAATAATAGGATTATTGATTGATGGTGCTTCGAAATCTTGCAAAAGATACCTTAATTTATGGCGGTGCAGATTTTATTACTAAAGCGTTAGCTTTTGTAGCATTTCCGCTCATTGCTTCTGCATTATCACCTAAAGCATTTGGTGCTATGGAGCTGATTGCAACTGCTATCAGTATGCTGGGATTATTTATGGGTTGTGGTTTAAATAACTCTGTTCAACGCTATTATTGGGACAAAGACACCTTAGTGCTTGATAGAGCTGTTGTGGTTTCTTCAGGGCTAATTACCCAGGCTGTATTTGGGCTTGCTATTTTGATTATAGGTTTTTTGATTTTGCCATTTACTCTACCCTTACTTCAAAAGGCCGAGCTTCCTTTTACCTGGGTTGCTATTGTGGCCGCACTTTTTTTGATGGTATTTTCACAATTGCAGCAATATTTATTAGACGTGACGCGATTACATTTCTCCCCTTGGAAATTTTTGACAATATCAATATTGTCTAGAATTTCTGGTATGTTATTGGCTGTAATTGCAGTCGTGTATTTAAACTGGGGTATAGACGGCTTATTTGCAGTTCAGGCATTTGTTGCATTAATAATTTTACCCATAGCAATTTGGATGGTTAAAAAAGATATAACTTTAAGTATTGATAAAAAATGGGTGGCTGAACTGGTTGGCTTTGGGTACCCTTTTATTTTTGCAGGAATGGCCTATTGGTTATTTGGGTCGATTGATCGTTGGATGTTAGCTAGCATGTCATCTATTGAAGAAGTTGGTATCTATTCAGTATCTTTCAGATTTGCATCAATTGTACTTTTTGTTTCGATGGCATTTAGTCAAGCTTGGAGCCCTGTTGCGATTAAAATTAAAACAGATCACCCTGATACTTATAGAGATATTTATGCCAAAGTTTTTTTGATACTAATTTATATTATGCTGACCGTAGGTGGTGGTGTGGCACTATTTTCTGGTGAGTTAATTTATTTGCTTATGCCTGCTGAATATTCAAGAAGTGCAATGCCTTTGATTGTTTTGTGTATAGGGGTCATTCTTCAAGCGACACAGCAAATTACGGCGATTGGTATTTCTCTTGAAAAAAAGAGCTTTCTTTTCGCCCGACTTGCTTGGTTTGCTGCAATTATTAATGCAATATTAAATTGGTTTTTAATTCCGAGTTTTGGAGCTACAGGTGCTGCCTGGGCAACTAGCATTTCTTATTTAGTGCTAACCTTAACTTACATGATATATACCCAAAAATTACATACTTTGCCTATCGATTGGTTAAAACTTGTAAAAATGCTGTCGCTAGGTACCTTAGTATTTTTAGCTGCGATATTTTTATATCAGCCTATACTTTCTGAAGATATCTTAATTGAAAAAATATTGATTGCCGTTGCTTGTTTGATTATTGGATGGACAATTTTACCCAAGAGGAGTGTTTGATTGTTAAATAAACCTAAAATATTAGTGACGGGAGCTAACGGACTTTTAGGACGGTATGCAATTCAATCTCTTCGTCATGAGTATGAGGTTTATGCAACTGTATATCGAATGCCGATTGACCCAGTTAAAGATGTGACTTATGTAGTAATGGATTTCTCATTAGAATGGTCAACTGACAAGCTGCCTAGAGATTTAGATTTCATTATCCACTTAGCACAGTCCTCAAGATTTAGAGAATTTCCTGATCAATCCTTGAACATATTTTATGTAAACATTGACTCCACTGCGCGTTTATTAGATTTTGCATGGCGCACAAAAGTTAAAAAATTTGTATATGCATCTTCTGGAGGCATTTATGGTTCAAGTGAAATTGCGTTTGATGAAAATTCACCAATAGAAGCCCACGATCAATTAGGATTCTACTTGGGGAGTAAATTGTGTGGCGAAATTTTAGTTAAAAATTACAGTAAACTTATGGATGTTGCGACATTAAGATTCTTTTTTATGTATGGTGCAGGTCAGCGAAGAACAATGCTAATTCCCAGACTAATTGATAGTGTCCGAAATGCATCCCCAATTAGTTTGCAGGGCGAAGATGGTATACGAATTAATCCAATTCATGTTTCTGATGCTTTTATAGCTGTCAGAGCTTTACTAAAACAAAGCGGGAGTTATACCATCAATATTGCTGGACCTTCAATATTATCATTAAAGCAAATAGCTGAAATGATAGGTGATGAATTAAAGATTAAACCGATATTCAACTACTCTAAAGGTGAGCCAACACATTTGATAGGGGACATCGCAGTTATGAAAGAATTACTTCACGAACCTAAAATTTTATTTAGAAATAGCATTAAAGATTTAGTGTAAATTTTTTGCTAATGCGATCAATTAAATATTAGTGAAAGTTATAACTATCTAATGATTAAAAATAAAATTAGGGTCCTTCACACTCCCGCTGCCGTAGGAGGAAATATTGAAAACCTTAGTTTTTCTCTGCGGCAATTAGGCCTTGAATCCAAGTCTTTAGCTCTTTTGCAAAACAAATTCTTATATCACTCTGATATTATTGTTTGGTCAAATAAGGATAGCTTAATCATTCGTGAAATTAAAAGAGTCAAAGCTATTTTTTATGAAATAATGAATTTTGATTTAATTCACTTTAACTTTGGAACAAGTATGGCTACGCCGAATTGTTATCCAAGCCGTAATGAAATCTCTAGAGGTATAAAATTATATATGGCAAAAATGCTAGGTGCTTTTTATACAAATATCTTGCAACTAGCCGAACTTAATTTATTACGACTAATAAATAAACCTATTTTTGTAACTTACCAAGGTGATGACGCTAGACAAGGAGATTATTGTTTAGCTAATTTTGAAATTAGTATCGCTTCCCAGGTCGATGAAAGTTACTATAATAAGAAAAGTGATAACTTTAAAAGGCGTCAAATTAAAAGAATCACAAAATTTGCGAAGAAAATTTATGCTGTAAATCCTGATCTTCTTCATGTTCTTCCTCCTTCAGCAAGATTTATTCCTTATTCTAATATTTCATTAAATGAATGGATTCCTAGTTATAAAATATCAAATAAGAACCCTTTAAGAATTTTACATGCCCCAACACATCGCAAAGCAAAAGGTACTGATTTATTATTACACGCGCTAGATAGTCTTAAGATTGAGGGATACAAATTCGATTTAATCCTTGTTGAAGGTGTTAGCAATTCTGAAGCAAAAAAGATGTATCAGTCAGCAGATATTCTGGTGGATCAACTATTCGCTGGTTGGTATGGCGGATTAGCTGTAGAACTTATGGCGCTGGGTAAGCCTGTTGTTGTCTACATTAGAGATACAGATCTTAAATTCATTCCAACCGAAATGGCTAATGACCTTCCTTTTATTCGTGCTAACCCCACTAATATTAAAGATGTACTCAAAACTATTATTAATAAGCCTCGCCATGAATTAATTTCTACAGGCAGGAAAAGTAGGGCTTTTGTTGAAAAGTGGCATGATCCAATGAAAATTGCTTTAGAAATAAAAAACGATTATTTATTAGCTTTAGATGGCTCTAAATAATTTTTTTAGGATGGCTTAATCGAATGTGCGGAATTGTTGGAGGATTTTGGTCACAGCCACCAAATAATTTAGAGGATAGAGTAAATAATGCTATCTTTAAAATGAAATCTCGCGGACCTGACGATAGTGGGGTTAAATTTTTTAATGAAAAATCTTCTTGCGTTGCTCTAGCACATACGCGTTTATCGATTATTGATTTAAGCCCTTCTGGGCATCAACCGATGTTTTCGTCTGATAAAAATTTTTCTATAATTTTTAATGGAGAAATTTATAACCATCTTGAGCTCAAAAGCGAGCTAAAAAGTTTAGGTTATAAATTTAATACAAATTCTGATACAGAAGTTTTGTTGATATCTTGGATCCATTGGGGCAAAGAAAGCTTAAAAAAATTTATTGGTATGTTCGCTTTTGCTGTTTATGATAAAAATCAGCAAACGATAACGTGTGCTAGAGACGCTTTTGGAATTAAGCCTCTTTATTATGAATCAAAAAATGAGAATTTTATTTTTGGGTCAGATATAAATGCCCTAAAAGAGCTAAAGTTAGAAAATTTAGAATTAAATTGGCAGCGCTCGTACGATTATCTAGTTCACAGCGATTATGATTCCGGCCCTCAAAGTTTTATCAAAGACATCCTCCATCTTATGCCTGGACATCTAATAGAATTTAATGTTGCTTCTAAATTGCTATCTGAACCTTTCAGGTGGTGGACGCCACAGACCGACAAAAACTGTAATTTAACCTTTGACGAAGCGGCTTCGAAAATTAGAAAAATGTTTTTAGACAGCATTCGACTGCATTTAAGAAGTGATGTTCCCATTGGAACTGCACTTTCAGGAGGTATCGATTCCTCTTCTGTGGCTTGTGCTATAAGATTTATTGATCCTGAAATACCAATTAATACCTTTAGTTATATTGCAAAAAACTCAGATTTATCAGAAGAGGCTTGGGTTGATATAGCAAATGACTATATTAATGCAAAAGAACATAAAGTTTATTTCAATTCACACGATTTAGTAAATGATCTTGATGATATGATCTACTCACAAGGCGAGCCATTTGGAAGCACTAGTATCTATGCTCAGTATAGAGTTTTTAAGCTTGCCAAAGAACATGGTATTAAAGTAACGCTTGATGGCCAAGGCGCTGACGAACTCTTTGCTGGTTACTATGGTTACCCGGGTAAACGCATAAAAAGCTTACTTGATGGTTATGAATTTAAAGCAGCATTATTATTTCTTTTTAATTGGTCATCATGGCCCGGGCGCAGTATATTTAAAGGCCTAAAATATTGTCTTGCTGAGTTTGCAACTGGAAATTTTTATAACTTTCTCAGAAAAATCCATGGAGATCCGTTAGAAGTAAAATGGATTAACTCTTCTGTATTAGTTAACGCTGGAATAAGTCTCTCCTATCCGCCGAGTATAGTAAACTCAAAACCCAAAAGAAGATTGATTTCAACACTTGCCAATGCGCTCACATGTAAAGGATTGCCTTCACTTTTGCGTCATTCCGATCGGAGTTCAATGAGATTTTCCATAGAAAGTCGAGTGCCTTTTTTAACCTTAGATATTGCGAATTTTGTTTTATCATTACCTGAAGAGTATTTAATTTCTAATAAAGGGGAAACTAAGTCATTATTTCGATCTGCAATGCGTGGGATTGTCCCCGATAAAATTTTAGATAGGAAAGATAAAGTTGGATTTTCTACACCAGAGGAAGATATTCTAATTCAAATGGAAGTATCAATTAGAGGGTGGTTATCTAAAGATATCAAGCTTTCGTTTTTAAATCAAAAAGAAATCCTAAATGAATTTAATATGTTTATAGCTGGAAAGAAGAAATTCTCTCAACAGATTTGGCGATGGATTAATTTTATAAGGTGGTATCAGCTTGTTGTTCTTGACAATGCCAGCGTGAAAAAGTCAGCTTAAATATAAAAATGAATAGAACATTTAAGGTTTAAAACTTATGATTAAAAAAAATACAACTTTATATTTTGTATATGTTAATTTTTTATGCGCATACTAATTGTCAGCTATTTTTTTTCACCATTTAATGTTATTGGTGCTGTAAGAGTTTCGAAGTTAGCAGAATATTGGGCGTCGAAAGGCCATGATGTTTTAGTATTGTCTGCAAAAAATCAACCCCTGCCTAAGGCGTTATATTCAAAATTTTCAAAAAAACATGTTGTATATACAAATTGGATCAATATAAATTACCTTCCAGAGAGAATTATGGGTGGGAGAAAAGCTATTTCATCACGGGGGTTCGATACAAACAATAGTTTTTTAAAAGTAATGGGCCATATTTATAAAAGTATATTTAACTTTCCCGACGGTCAAATTGGCTGGTTTCCTTATGCCAGTTGCGCTGGATGCCAGATTTAATCTATGCGAGCGCATCTCCTGTTACATCTTTTTTGATTGCTTCTAGACTGTCCAGAAAATTTTCTATTCCGTGGGTTGCAGAATATAGGGATTTGTGGACTGATAATCATAATTACAATCACCCTAATTGGCGACTTTTTTTAGAATCAGTAATTGAAAACAAAATAATTAAAAGTGCTTCAGCTTTAGTTACTGTATCCAAACCCCTCGCAAAAGTTCTCTTAGCTAAACAAAAAAAACCTACAAAAGTAGTAATGAATGGTTTCGATCATCATGATTATGATTCAAAGAGGGCAACTAATTACTTTTCTAATAAGAAATTAAATATAGTGTATACAGGTATGATTTATCCATCAAAACAAGATCCTACCCCCTTTCTTGAAGCGTTAAATAAGCCGGAATTTAAGAAGCATATTAGCGTATATTTTTTTGGAAGATATTTAGGCTATATAAATTCTCTAGCTAAAAAATACAAACTTCAGAACGTAGTTAGAGTTTTTGATTCTATCTCTCATGAAAAAGCAATATTGATGCAGCAAAGTGCAGATATTTTGTTATTTTTAGCCTGGAATGATAAAAATAACAAAGGAGTCTTGACGGGTAAACTTTTTGAATATTTTGGAGCAAGGCATCCAATTTTAGCTATAGGCTCACATCCTGGTTTAGCTGGGAAGTTTATTTTAGAAAGAAATGCGGGTCTTGTAACCGATAACATATTAATTATCGAGAAACAATTAAGAAAATGGATTAAAGACAAGACTCTCCGTAAGAAAAGTTTTAAATTGAAATCAATAGTATCAAAAGGCTTGAGCAGGTCTGAGCAATTTGAGAAATTAGATCATTTTCTAATAGCACATAACTTAATGACAAAGAAATTCACAACCAAAGCTCAAATAAAAAAAAGATGGTAAGCCATAAAAATATTTGCTTTGTTGCAACTGTTGATTCGGCAGTATCAGCTTTTTTATTGGGCCATTTAAAAGAACTTTCAAAGTATTACAAAATTACAGTAATAGTTAATACTAAAAATATATATTTTTTGGAAAATATTTCTAATAACATTTTAGTAAAACCAATAAAATTTTCAAGAAAAATTAATATACTAAATGATATGTATTGCTTTTTATGGCTTACATTTTTTCTTTTGAAAGAAGATTTCACAGCTGTCCACTCAATTACGCCAAAAGCCGGATTTCTTGCAATGTTGGCATCTTTTATTGCAAAAGTACCCGTTCGAATACATACATATACGGGCCAAGTCTGGGTTACAAGAAATGGCTTAAGTCGATTTTTTCTTAAACTATGCGATAAGTGTATTGGAAGACTTACCTCATATAATTTTGTAGATAGTACTTCACAGCGTGACTTTTTAATTAGGGAAGACGTTATTTCCTTGAGCAAGTCTATAGTATTTGGATCTGGTTCTGTATCTGGAGTAGATTTAAACAAATTTAAACATAATAAAAAATTCTCAAATGACACTCGTGATCAACTTCACATTCCAAGGAATGCCTTTGTTATTCTCTATCTGGGACGATTAAATAAAGATAAGGGAATTTTTGATTTAGCTAGGGCTTTTACGTATATTAAAGATCCAAATGTCTATCTTATATTTGTTGGTCCTGATGAAGGGGGCTGTTTAGAAAAAATTAATCTTATCACTTCTAAAAAAAGCTCAAAGATCAAGTTTTTTGGGTTTACGAAAAAACCCCAACAATTTCTTTCTGCTTCAGATGTCATTTGTTTACCTAGTTATCGTGAAGGATTTGGAAATGTTATTATTGAGGCGGCTGCTATGGGTGTGCCGGCGTTAGCTTCGAATATCTATGGAATATCGGATTCAGTAATCCATAATAAAACTGGGTTGTTACATCCGCCGGGCAGTTATCAAAATATTTTAGAGTGCCTTGAATTTTTTATCAAAAATCCTGACACTATAAAATCTTTCGGTAAAGCCGCTAAGACTAGAGCTATAAGAGAATTTGATTCAGAACTTATGACTGCTCATTGGGTTGATTTTTATAAAAATTATATCCATTAGTCTTTGAGGATTTAGGTATTAATACACTTACTGTAGAATTTGATCATGATTAAGCGCATTTTCGACATTTTCCTATCCTCCTTTTTTTTAATTTTATGCCTTCCAATTATTTCTATTATCACTATTATTGTTTTAATTAAGATGGGCAGGCCAATTATTTTTAGTCAGGTTAGGCCTGGAAAGAATGGCACCCCTTTTAGGATATATAAATTTAGAACTATGAGAGATTATTATGATGGAAAGGGGAGTCTTCTTGAGGACGAATTAAGGTTAACAAAGTTTGGTTCTTTCTTGCGATCAACCAGCTGTGATGAATTACCCGCGCTTTGGAATGTTTTAAAGGGTGATATGAGTTTGGTTGGCCCCAGGCCTCTATTAATGGAATATTTGCCACTTTACAACAAAAAACAAGCAAAACGCCATGATATTAAGCCTGGTTTGACGGGTTGGGCTCAAGTAAACGGGAGAAACGAGATTTCATGGCAAGAAAAGTTTGACTTAGATATTTGGTATGTAGATCATCAGTCGTTTTGGCTTGATGTTAAAATTCTTTTAATAACAATTAAAAAAGTACTTTTAAGAGAAAATATTACTGAGAGACTGGGTGTAACAATGACCAAATTTAATGGGAATAAAGAGTGAGTTTTTTTATTTATGGTGCAGGTGGGCATGGCAAGGTAGTTTTGGATGCAATGCGGGCCTCGAATCAAATTTGCGAGGGTTTTGTTGATGAGCGATCTGTCAATAAATGGATGAATTTGCCTGTCTTTAATTTTTCTTTTTTAAAAGCACAAGAAAATGAAAATAATGTGATGCATATTGCTATTGGCAGTTGCGCTTCAAGAGCGAAAATTTGTTCAGAACTTACTGGCATTGATTTTTTTAGTGTTTATCACCCAAGCTCAATTATTTCTCCTTCCGCAATTATTGGCATAGGTAGTTTTTTGGCGGCCGGATCTATTATTGGTCCTGATGTGAAAGTAGGGATGCATTCTATTCTTAATCATCACGCGGTAATTGATCATGATTGCGTGGTGGGTAATTTTTGCCATATAGCGCCTCTTGTGAGCTTGGGAGGCGGCGTATCTATAGGCCAAAATGTTTTAATTGGTGCTGGGGCTATTGTCCTTCCTGGAATAAAAATTGATGATTATTCAATTGTAGGTGCTGGCGCTATTGTGACCGAAAATGTTCAGTCGAGAACAACGGTGGTGGGTAACCCCGCTCGCGCTATAAACTAAATGATTTTATTTCTTGAGAGCTTTGATTGTTAAATCATGAAACTTTTAGCCCTTGGCCTTCTTTTTCTGAAGAAGAGGCGACCATTATTAAAGATGTTTTGCTTTCAAATAAAGTAAATTACTGGACAGGACAAGAAGCAAGAGAGTTTGAGAAAGAATTTGCTGGATGGACTGGTAGTAAGTATGCGGTTGGCCTTGCTAACGGAACTTTGGCGCTAGACATTGCACTTAAGGTGCTTGATATCGGGCCAGGAGATGATGTTATTGTGACGCCTCGGTCTTTTATTGCTTCGGTTTCTTGTGTTGTGAATACGGGCGCTAGTCCAATATTTGCCGATGTAGATCGTTATTCTGGAAATATTACTGCCGAGACAATTGCTCAAGTTTTAACTCCCCAAACAAAAGCAATTGTTTGTGTCCATTTAGCTGGCTGGCCATGCGACATGGATCCCATTATGAAATTGGCAGAATTATATAATCTCAAAGTAATTGAGGATTGTGCTCAGGCACATGGTGCGATTTACAAAGGCCGCTCAGTTGGAAGTATAGGGCATATAGGCGCTTGGAGTTTTTGTCAGGACAAGATCATGACAACTGGAGGCGAAGGGGGTATGGTTACTACTAATGATGAAATTTTATGGAGCAAGATGTGGTCCTATAAGGATCATGGTAAAAGTTACGAGGCTGTTTATGACCGTAAACATTCAGAGGGCTTTCGCTGGCTTCATGATAGCTTTGGCACAAATTGGCGCATGCTTGAATTACAAGCTGCTTTGGGACGTTACCAACTTAAAAAAATAACTTCTTGGGTGGAGCAGCGAAATAAGAATGCTACAACCATCATTGAAGTGCTTAAATCTTTTAAGTCGATTAGAGCCCCTGAATTTAAATGCAGTCAATCTTGCATCACCGGATGTCAAAAATTAAATCGTTGTCAACATGCATTCTATAAATGCTACGTTTATGTAAATCCACAAAATTTAAAAGTCGATTGGTCGAGAGATAAAATTATTGATCAAATGAATTTGGCAGGCGTGCCTTGTTTCCATGGTAGTTGCCCTGAGGTTTATTTGGAAAAAGCTTTTGATAAAACAAACTTTAGACCAAATGACCGCCTTAAATTTGCTAAAGAGCTTGGTGAAACTTCATTGATGTTTTTAGTGCACCCTTCACTGACTCAAGAAAATATTAACACTTCGGTAGTTGTCATTAGGTCGGTTTTAGACGAAGCCACCATCAAATGAAAGTCAAAAAAAGGTTAAGTAATATTCTGTTAAATTTTTTAAATTTTAATCGTCGAACCTTTTTCGCTTTGACGCATGATATTTTGGCGGTAATTTTTGCTTGGTATATTGGATTTTTATTACGTTTTAACTTTAATGTTCCGGTTGAATTTTTTGGAGCTATTAAGCAGGCTTTATGGATAGTCCTACCCATACAGGTTATCGCATTTGTTTTTTTTGGGCTATATCGAGGTACATGGCGTTTTGCTAGTGTTCTTGATTTAAAGCGTATTTTTTTAGCTGTATCGATCTCAGCTTTGATAATGACTTTTGTTTTGATGTTAAGTAATATATTTTATGTGCCTCGATCTGTCTTAATTATTAACCCGATTTTGTTGATTTTAATGATGGGCGGAAGTCGTTTTATTTATAGAATATTTAAGGAGTACCAACTCTACGGTGTTTACTTAACAAAAGGTAAGCCCGTCATTGTTTTTGGAGCAGGTGCCGCAGCTATTTCTTTGGTAAAAGATTTGGCTCAAAGCAATGATTGGCGTGTGGTTGCTATATTGGACGATGATGACACAATGCATGGACGAGAGATTCATGGGGTAAAGGTGCTAGGCAACATTACTAAGCTCGCTCAAACTGTTTCTCACTATAAAGTTGGACATGTGATTATTGCTATGTCTCTGGCCAACCATCAAGAACGTCGGAAAGTAATAGATGTGACAAATGAATTAGGCCTCAAAGCTCTTACCGCCCCAGGTATTGAGGATCTTATGAGTGGCCGTATCAATGTTTCACAAATCCGTCCTATTGATGTGGAAGATCTCCTTGGACGCGATGCTGTTGAGCTTGATAATTCTGGCTTACAACATTTGATTGCAGGCCATGTAGTTTTTGTTAGTGGTGCAGGAGGCTCTATTGGTTCAGAGCTTTGCCGTCAAATTATTAAATTTAATCCAAGTTATTTAATTTGTCTGGATATGTCTGAATATGCTTTATATCAATTGGAACAAGAGCTATCTGACCAAAAATTATCAGTTAAGCTTGTTTATGTCGTTGGCGATGTTAAGCATTTAGCTCGATTAGATAAGCTATTCGCGCAATATAAACCTAAACTAGTTTTTCATGCGGCGGCATATAAACATGTTCCTCTGATGGAAAATAATAATGTTTCTGAAGCTTTAAATAATAATGTAATCGGAACCTATACTTTAGGCCAAGCTTGTAAAAGATCAAAAGTTGAAAAATTTATACTTGTATCAACCGATAAAGCAGTAAATCCTACGAATGTCATGGGGGCAACTAAGCGTTTAGCAGAGATGGTTTGTCAAGGTTTACAGGATAATAAAGGTACGCAATTTGTGACAGTTCGCTTTGGGAATGTGCTCGGAAGTAGCGGCAGTGTTATTCCTAAATTTCGTGAACAAATTAAGTTGGGTGGTCCTATTACGGTTACGCATCCAGAGGTTATTCGATATTTTATGTCTATTCCTGAAGCCGCACAGCTTGTTTTGCAGGCCAGTTTGATGGGCAAGGGTGGAGAGATTTTTGTGTTAGATATGGGAGAGCCAATTCGCATTCTTGATTTAGCTAAGGATATGATTAAACTCTCAGGTTTTAGTGAAGATGAAATTAAGATTGAATTTTCAGGTTTGCGGCCAGGTGAGAAACTTTATGAAGAGCTTTTGGCTCACGATGAAAAAACTCTTGCAACACCCCATAAGAAACTTCGTGTTGCTTCTGCGAAATCAGTAGATGAAATGTGGATAAATAATCTTCTTCAATGGATAAGCAAGACACTCAACAAAGATGAAGAGGTGATTAAACAGGAGCTGAAAACTTGGGTCGATGAATATCAAGGAGATATTAATGCAAGTTAATTTTTTTTTTGCTACCTTTTTAAGAGGACAACTTAATTTTTTCTATACGCTTTTTCTTTTGCTTAGCCGTGCATTAAGGTTTTGTTCCAATATGTTCAATACCACGGTTTTTTGCCAAGACAACCTGTTTTTGACGTTCAGTTAGCGCTTTTAATTTTTCAGGGGTATGTTGATTGAAGCAATGAGGACATGAGATACCTGGCGTGTACTTATCGCTTTTCATATCATCCGCTGACAAAGGATAGCGACATGCATAACATTGATCATAATCACCTACCTCTAGTCCATGTTTAATCGCTACGCGTTGGTCAAATACAAAGCATTCGCCTTGCCAAAGACTTTTCTCAGGATCGACTTCTTCTAAGTATTTGAGGATGCCGCCTTCTAAATGATAGACCTCATCAAAGCCCTCACTCATCATATAAGAGGAGGCTTTTTCACAACGGATGCCACCGGTACAAAACATCGCGACCTTTTTATGTTTCTTTAGATCAAAATGCGTCTTCACATATTGAGGGAATTCTCGGAAAGTATTCATTTTAGGATTAATCGCATTTTTGAAAGTCCCGATGGCATATTCATAATCGTTACGTGTATCAATTAGAACCACCTCAGGGTCTGAAATAATGCTATTCCAGTCTTGAGGTTTTACATATTGACCGACCATTTTAGTAGGTGACACACCAGGAATTCCTAGAGTCACAATCTCTTTTTTGAGTTTCACTTTCATGCGGTAGAAGGGGTGTTTATCTGACCATGATTCTTTATGGCTTAAGTTTTTAAAGTTGCCTTTAAAGATGGAATCATTTTTTAAGTAGTTTAATAGTTCTAATATAGATTTTTCAGAGCCGGCGACGGTACCGTTGATACCTTCGTCAGCTAAGAGAAGGGTACCTTTGATGTTTTTAGATACGCAGAAATTGAGAAGTGGCTCTCTTAACGTTTTAAAGTGAGGAAGGCTCACAAAATGGTACATCGCTGTTGTTAGATAGGTGTCTTGCATGAGCTTTGTTCTTTATTAAAACCTCTAAAAATGTTATTTTAACAGTCTTTTCAACGATGTTAAATTTTACGGAGTCAACAACATGGCAATTGAACAAACCTTATCCATAATTAAACCTGATGCTGTTAAAAAAAATGTGATCGGTCAAATCTAT
>Ga0214919_10005495_pt1 | contig 17944 bp, 14 predicted proteins | sample LL1503_MetaG_FD_177994 | JGI IMG/M metagenome (GOLD analysis project Ga0214919, IMG submission 177994) | Freshwater microbial communities from Lake Lanier, Atlanta, Georgia, United States - LL-1503 | ecosystem: Environmental > Aquatic > Freshwater > Lake | place: USA: Georgia | collected...
GTGATCTCAATAGTTTTTTGCATAGCGCAGAGGGCAAGGCCAAGCGCGGAACCATTGAGGTGCACCACCCCGACGGGGCGCACAGCATCGCTGCCGGGCTCAATGCCCCGGTCAAAGTCGTCGTGCACGGCCACGCCGGTTACTACGCCGCAGGCATGAACATGCATGCCGACATCACCATTGAAGGCAGCGCCGGTACCGGCGTGGCCGAGAACATGATGAGCGGACGTGTCCACGTCAAGGGCTTTGCCAGCAACAGCGCGGGTGCCACAGCGCACGGCGGCCTGTTGGTTATTGACGGCAACGCGGCCTTGCGCTGCGGTATTTCGCTCAAGGGCGGCAATATCGTGGTGGGCGGCTCGGTGGGCAGTTTTTCCGCCTTCATGGCGCAAGCCGGACGCATGGTGATCTGCGGCGACGCGGGCGACGGACTGGGCGACTCGCTGTATGAGGCGGTGTTGTACGTCAAAGGCAGCATCAAGTCATTGGGCGCAGACGCGCAGATCGAGCCCATGGGTGAAGAGGACCTGAAAACGGTGACTGATTTACTTGCGCAGGCAGGCATGGGGCAACACAGCGCGGCAGATTTCAAACGCGTCGCGAGCAAACGCGAGCTCTACCACTGGAACGCCGACGCCAATCAGGAATACTAGAAAGAACGCTATGGAACAAATCAAGAATTTTTATAATTCCGCTTCGCACGAAGAATCCTGGGGCTATGACGCCAAGATGTTGCAGTACATCCGCAATGCTGCGGCACATGGCCTGTACGAGATTCGCGGCTTGGGGGCCAAGCGCCAGCTTCCCCACTTTGACGATTTATTGTTTTTAGCGGCGTCGCTGTCGCGCTATCCCTTGGAGGGCTATCGCGAGCGCTGCACCACCAAGACGGTGCTGGGTACGCGCTTTGCAAAAAAACCCATCGAACTAGACATACCGATCACTATCGCCGGTATGAGTTTTGGTGCTTTGTCCGCCAACGTCAAAGAATCGCTGGGCCGCGCAGCCACGGAGATGGGCACCTCGACCACCACAGGCGACGGAGGCATGACCAGAGAAGAACGTGATTCTTCTAAAACTTTGGTGTACCAATGCTTGCCTTCACGCTATGGCTTTAACCCCGATGATGTGCGGCGTGCGGATGCGATCGAGGTCGTGATCGGACAAGGTGCTAAGCCGGGCGGTGGCGGCATGTTGTTGGGCCAAAAAGTCAATCCGCGCGTGGCCAAGATGCGCACGCTGCCCGAAGGGGTGGACCAACGATCGGCCTCGCGCCAACCCGATTGGACCGGCCCTGATGATCTGACCATCAAGATCAATGAGCTGCGCGAAATTACCGACTGGGAGAAGCCGATTTACGTCAAGGTCGGTGCCACGCGGGTTTTCAACGACGTCAAACTAGCCGTCCATGCGGGTGCTGATGTGGTGGTGGTCGATGGTATGCAGGGCGGTACCGCAGCCACGCAGACCTGCTTTATCGAGCACGTTGGCATCCCCACGCTCGGTGCATTGCGCCAGGCGGTGGATGCGCTGGAAGACTTGAACATGATCGGGAAAGTGCAATTGATCATTTCTGGCGGCATACGCACGGGTGCCGATGTAGCCAAGGCCTTGGCCATGGGTGCCGATGCGGTGGCCTTGGGCCAAGGTGTATTGGTGGCTCTGGGTTGCAACTCACCGAGTTACATGCAAGATGGTGAGCATATGAGTGCGCTGGCCGAGTACGAAGCGCTGGACACTGCGCCAGGCTATTGCCACCATTGCCATACCGGCAAATGCCCGGTAGGCGTGACAACCCAGGACGCCATCCTGGAGCAGCGCCTGCAGCCCGATGTTGGCGCAAAACGGCTGCGCAATTACCTGAAGACGCTCAACATGGAGTTGACCACTATTGCGCGCGCCTGTGGCAAGCAAAACGTGCATCATCTGGAGCGCGAAGACCTGGTGGCGTTGACCGTTGAAGCAGCTGCGATGGCCCGCTTGCCCTTGGCTGGAACCAACTGGATCCCGGGGCACGACGGTCGCTACTGAGTCGCTGCGCTTGCCCTGCAGCCTGCGAGGGGCTACCGGGCAGGCGTCTCGCTTAAGAACGCGGGCGGGTCTTGTCAGGGTCGTAATGGGGAAAACGCACTACCTCGGCGGCAAAGCGCTTTTGTTGACCGTCCAACTTACCGATTTCTAAGGCAGTGCCGATGGCACTGTGGTGTACGTCTACACGCGCTAGCGCAATCGTTTTGCCCAGCAAAGGTGAACGCATGCCCGAGGTGACTACGCCGACCTGCGCGCGCCCGGCGTACACGCCATCACCGTGACCCACGGCCTCGGTGCTCCCAACGTCCAGCCCCACCAGCTTATGAGCCGGGTTGTCTTTGCGCCGATGTAGCGCGGCGCGGCCGATGAAGTCGTCGGTTTTGCCTTTGAGCGGAACCGTGAAGCCGATGCCCGCTTCGAACGGATCGGTCTGGTCCGAGAACTCATACGCCGCAAAAATTAGCCCGGCTTCGATGCGCACCAAGTCCAATGCATCCAGACCCATGGGCATCAGTCCATGCGGCTGCCCGGCGGCCATCACAGCATCAAACACAGCGCAGGCATCACGCGGGTGGCACCAGACCTCGTAGCCCAGTTCGCCGGTGTAGCCGGTGCGCGAAACCATGAGGGGCGGACCATTGGCGTCACCCAGACGACCCACAGTGAAGCGGAACCACTCCAGCTCGGCCAGCGTGGGCTGGTGCGGCGGAGTCCAGATGATGGGCGCAAGCACGGCACGGCTGGCCGGACCTTGGACTGCAAGGTTATGCAACTGATCCGTGGAGTTACGTATCAGGACTTGTAAGCCCAGGGCTTTGGCCTGGTCTTGCAGCCACACGCCGCCAAAGTCGTCGCCGCCGATCCAGCGGAAGTTGTCGCGGCCTAGGCGTAGCAGGGTACCGTCGTCAAGCATGCCACCATGCGGGTAGCACAGGGCTGAGTACACGACTTGTCCGATGCCGAGTTTTTTCACATCCCGCGTCAGGCAATGTTGCAAAAGTGTCTCCGCGTCGGGCCCGGTGACTTCAACTTTGCGCAAGGCCGACAAATCAACCAGCACTGCCTTTTCACGGCAGGCCCAGTACTCGGCAATCGGGTCGCTCTTGGCGTAGCTACGCGCCAGCCAGAAGCCTTTGTATTCGACGAAGTTACGGGTCAGCGCCGAGGTGCGGGGATGGAATGCGGACTGTCTGCTCATGGTGGGCTCCGATGCGGGCGTAAGCCGGTGCGCAATGCTGGTGGGAAAGGCGTGGCCCGCGTCGAACACGCGCACCAGAATGTCCGTGGGGTTCCAGCCATTGGCCGGGCTGGTGTCGTCAGGACAGGCGGAGGACACGCAGACCAGATCGGTCAAGGCCCGCAGCAGCACGTAGTCGCCGGGGCGCGACCAGGGCTCGTCCGAACCCACCACGCCGTGGGCGTCTATAAAGGTGTTGAAGAAAAAATTGATCGCCATCCAGCCGCGCCGACCGCTAATGCCGAAGCCCTCCAGGGCCAAGTTGAAGTTGTCGCTGCAATTGTTGTGGCCGGGATAGCCCAGGTCGTCGTAGTACTTGGCGGCGCAGGCCATGGCAAAAGCATCGTGGCGGCCTACCGTGTCTTGCACCACTTCAATCAGCGCCGTCATGTCCTGGTCGTAGTACTTGGCATGCAAGCCTGGCATGGGATAGGAATGGCCCATCAGCGTGCGGGTGGTGGTCACGTCCAGCGGCAGTTGCAAACCTTGATCCAGCTTGGCCTGCGAGAAGCACTGGAAGTCTGTGCATTGTTTACCGTCGACATCGACGATCTGGATGTACTGTCCGGCCTTGACCGCGTAAGCGCGGGCAGTAGCGTTTTTTACCAGCAGGTCTTGCAAGGGCTCAAGGCCGTCAAACTGCCGCTGCGCGTGGGCACGGCTTGCCGGCCCCTGGTCGGCTTCCAAAGCGCTTTGAGAGAGCGACCCGTCTTCAGCCATGCGTGCCACAGTTACTCCCATACATTGAGGGTGGTGCGCCAAAAGGCGGGCCGCCGGGTGCCCTGCCTTCTAGGGCTTTAGCGCAAGTAGGCTTGCATGGAATCATCGAGCGCGTCTTTCCATGGCGTATGGTGCGGCGGCGCCATTGTCCCGGTGATCAGTGATTTGTAGCTGTTATCGCGAAAGCCCATGATGTTTTCTACCTTGTGCTGCTTCCAGGCAAAAAACGCCTCGTTCATGCCTTTGATATCAAAGTCCGGGTAATCGGTGAGGTCTACCAGCGATTGCACATAGGCGCCTTGGTATTCAATAGCTTCATGCGAGTCGGCCAGCGCCGCTTCACGGTCTGCCCAAGTCTGTCCGTCGGCCTGCATGGACGGCAAATCAGGCAGCGCGATGCGGCCCATCATCACATCACGTGCAAACCACGCCTGTGCATCGAACATATTGAAGGTGTACCACTGGTCTTGCATACCCAAATAAAACAGCTTCGGGTTAGCCTCCCAGGCCACGCCCCGGTACAAGTTGCGTGGCCACAGGCGATTGGTGGTTTGCAGACGCAAGGCATCGGGCAGGAAAGAAAAATGGTGCAGATAACCGGTGCACAAAATTACCGCATCCACTTCTTTGCTGCTGCCATCTTTGAAGTGCGCGACCTTGCCGACCAGTTTTTGCAACAGGGGTTTCTCTTCCCAGTTGTCTGGCCAGTCGTAGCCCATGGGGTTGGTGCGGTGGCTGACCGTGACCGATTTGCAGCCGTATTTCCAGCATTGCGAGCCAATGTCTTCGGCCGAATAACTGGTGCCGATGATCAGAATATCTTTGCCTACAAATTCCACCGCGTCGCGGAAATCATGGGCATGTAACACCCGGCCGGGGAAGTCTTCAAAGCCGACAAAATGGGGCACGTTGGGTGTGGAAAAGTGGCCGTTGGCCACCACCACAAAGTCGAATTGCTCGGTGTAAGTCCGATTGCCCACCAGGTCATGGACCGTGACATCGAACAACTGAGTCTTGTCATCAAAGGTGACGCTGCGCACCGGCGTGCGAAAGCGGATCCAGGGGCGCACCTTGGCTTTATTGACGCGGCCTTCGATGTAATCAAACATTACGGCGCGCGGCGGGTAAGACGCAATTTGGCGGCCAAAATGCTCCTCGAAGCTGTAATCGGAAAACTCCAACCCTTCTTTGGGACCATTGCTCCACAAGTAGCGGTACATCGAGCCGTGAACCGGCTCGCCAAACTCGTCCAGCCCCGTGCGCCAGGAGTAATTCCACAAGCCACCCCAGTTGTCTTGCTTTTCGAAGCAGACGACTTCAGGAATCTCGGCCCCTTTGCTTGCTGCCGACTGAAATGCCCTCAGCTGAGCCAGCCCCGAAGGACCTGCGCCAATGACTGCGACCCGTTTTTTCATAATACAAATCCCAAAATTGAATGTAAAAAACTTACGTTGTTCAGCGCTTGGCAGCTAGCCATGCCGTGAAAAATTTACAAGGGTATTCCCCTAAGCCTTTAATTCGCAAAGCCAACATAATCGGTTATAGTGAAATTTAGTTGCACACAGGTAACTACGCGTGCAGCGGCATCGTATCGCAAATTCTTAGCAATTGAAAGGAAATTTATGACTGCCTCGTGGAGATTTTCAGTCTTAGCCGACCGTCATCGCGCGCTTGGTTCCCAGTTGGAGGATTGGAGCGGTATGGGCACCGCCTGGTCGTATGCCAAAGATGCGGACGAGGAGTACATGGCGGTTCGCACCAAGGCCGGTTTGATGGACGTGTCGGGGCTGAAAAAAGTCCATATCAACGGGCCGCATGCCAGCCACTTGCTCGATCGTGTAACCACCCGAAACGTAGAGAAACTAGCCCCTGGCAAAAGTGTTTATTGCTCCATGCTAGATGAACGGGGCAAATTCATTGATGACGGCATCATCTACCGCTTCGCACCCAATTCCTTTATGTTTGTGCACGGCTCAGGGGCGGGTCATGAATCACTGGTGGCCGCCTCTACCGGCAAAGACGTATCCATTCGCTTTGACGACAACATCCACGATTTATCCTTGCAAGGCCCGCTGGCGGTTGACTTTTTGGAAAAACACGTTCCGGCGGTCCGCAAATTGGCGTATTTCGCCCATATGCCTACGATGTTGTACGGGCACCCTATCACGCTCTCGCGTACCGGCTATACCGGCGAGCGGGGCTACGAGATTTTTTGCCGGGGCCAAGACGCAGGGCATATCTGGGACTCGATCTTGTCCGAAGGTGCCTCCATGGGCATCATTCCTTGCCGCTTTACCACGCTGGATATGTTGCGCACCGAGAGCTATCTGGTGTTCTTCCCCTTTGATAACTCTGAGATGTACCCTTTCGCCAACGAAGCCCCGGGCGACACGCTGTGGGAACTCGGTCTGGACTTCACCGTCAGCCCCGGCAAGCAGGGTTTCCGGGGCGCGCAAGAGCATTACCGCCTCAAGGGTAAGGAGCGCTTCAAACTGTTTGGTCTCAAGCTCGACAGCAAAGAGGCCGCCAAAGAGGGCAGCCCGGTCTTCCAGGGTGATAAGCAGGTGGGCGTGGTTACCTGCCCCATGTACTCGCCGCTGAACCACTGGTCTATTGCGATTGCGCGGCTGGACGTGCCGGTGTGCGTGCAAGGCACGCCGCTGACCGTACGTGGGCCGGGCGGCGACGTCAAGGCCATTGCCCACGAGATGCCTTTTTACGACAAGGACAAAAAGCGCCGCACTGCTCAGGATTGAGCACGCTGCGCCATCAACCCCTAGCGCCCCGCCAAAACGGGGCGCAAATTTTTTTGCCTGTGCAGCCCAAAGCGGCAGCACCAGCCCCCACCACGAAAGACCCAGCATGAGCCACCCTACAGCCGTCCGTTTCCCTGCTCCCGATGCCAACCCAAGCACCGCCAATTTGGACGGGTGGGTGGTGACCGATGGCAACCCCACCATGAAAACCTGGGTGCAACATACCTCGCACGACGGCAGCATGATTTCCGGGACCTGGGAAGCTACGCCCGGCAGCTACCACGCCACCTATGCCGCCTACGAGTTTGTCCACATCATGGAGGGCGAAATCACCATCACCCCGGACGGCGGAACACCGGTTCATGTGGGGCCGGGCGATGCATTTGTCATCGAGGCCAATTTCAAAGGCACATGGAAAATAGAAAAACCCGTACGCAAACACTTTTGTGTACAGCTGAAGTAAGTCTCGTCCCGACAGGAGGCCCCATGGCCCCAGCCGATATTGACATGGCCCAAGCCGCCACCCTTCAACCCATCATGCAGATAGCACAAGAGCGGCTGCATATTCCAATGGAGGCGCTGGAACCCTGGCCATGATTCCAGTCGCGGTTTTAATTTTTTCAGCCTCACTCTGGGGTTTGGCGTGGTGGCCGCTCAAGTACTTCGCTTCCCAAGGCTTGGGCGGGCCTATGGTTGCTTTGTTGACTTTTGGTGGCTTGGGCCTCATCAGTCTTCCCTTGCTGGTGCGGGAGTTTGCGCAGTGGCGCCATTGTGTGCCCCTGTTTTTATTGTTGACTCTGGTGGGTGGGTGGGGCAACACGGCCTATATCAGTGCCTTGCTTGCGGGGGACGTGGTGCGCGTAGCCCTGTTGTTTTACCTGGCGCCGGTGTGGGGCGTTGTGGGCGGGCGGATATTCTTGGCTGAGCGCATCACTATGAGGCGTGCGGGCGCACTGGTATCGGCACTGATTGGTGTTTTTATGGTCGTCGGTGGTGCCAGCGCTTTCGCAGCGCCATTGGGCTGGACTGATTTTCTTGCCGTCACTGCCGGCCTTGCTTTTTCGGCCAACAACATCGTGGCGCGTCACGCGCAGGCCATTCCCAATGCCAGCAAAACGATTGCGCTTTTTTTGGGTTGTTCGCTCACGTCCATGGCCTTGCTCAGCTTTCAAGAAGGCCTTGGTGCCCTGGCCCTTCCAGAGCTGCCTACACAAGTGTGGTGGTATTTGGCCGCTTACGCTATTGGATGGTTGGCGCTGGCCACAGCCACCTGGCAATGGAGCGTGACCCGCATGGAGGCGGGTCGCTCTGGGGTGATCTCGATTGCGGAACTCATCGTGGCATTGCTGTCCGCCGCTTTGATTGGTGGCGAGGTGATGGACGCCTGGGAATTGGCCGGTGCGGGCCTGATTGCGATAGCGGCCGTTTTGGCGGCGCTGGAGCCCGCTGCCAAAGCCGGACCTGCCAGTGCTTGATACGTGGCCCCTTGCGCAAACTTCAACGGCCCCAGCGCGTGGTGCTTGTGATAGCTGTTTCCCATTCATGATGGATGGCCTACTTTTGGCGTACTAGGGTTTATGAATCCCCGCAGCAGACGCGATCTACTGCCATGTACTAGGGTAAATCCGCACCCAAAACTCTTTCATTTTTTCCAAAAATGGTGCAACATTAGGATAATTTGTTTCCCCATGGGAATTTTTGAAACGCATAAAGATTTACGCCTGAACCCATGTTAGAGAGCCAACCAAGATAGAAGGGGGCTTTTCTTTTATGACGGGGTTTCTTTATTTTTTGATAGTTCCATGGAGGCCTATGAGACGACTGGTAAACGCTTTTTCGCAACCATCGAACGGCCATAGGCATCTGGTTCGAGTGAACGTAAGGCCTGCGGCCTATCCCTGCCAAGCATGCTGCGCTTTCGCATCGCTTGAACCTGTTACTTGGGAATTTGCATGAGCATACCGAGTCGCCCCCGTTATAGCGGGCTCAGCCCCTTAACCGGCAACCAGCACTTGTTGGTGGCCGATGGCGCTGGTGGGCAAGCGATTGTGGACATGTCCAGGCAGGTGGCACCGGACTGGTTTGCAGCTGCCCATATCATTTACGTTGTGGGAGATGCAAGCCCAGCGTTTGCTGACATGCCGCAGAAATTACAAGAACTGCAAGCGCGCCAATGGCATGAGTCCCCCACGATTGCCAGCGCCTTGCCCCGAATTGCAAAAGTACTAGCGGATGCGCACATGGGTATGCGTCTGTATTTGGCGGGAACCGAAGGTCTAATTGGACAGGTGATGCAACTGGCTTTAAACAGTGGCATGGAACATAGCAGCATCAGTACCGAGCACCGTGGCACTTTAGCGCGCCGCTTGCAATGCGTCCATTGCAAAGGTATTACAGAAGATGTGACCACCCAACCAGCGCAATGCGCCCACTGTGGTCTCTGGCTGCTAGTGCGTGACCATTACTCACGACGCATAGGCGCTTTTCAAGGTGTCTGTATCCATGCGGAAGAGCCACTCAACATTCCTTCTGCCGTCACGAGTTTTCTATGAGCGCAGAACATCTCAAAATTGCGGTACGTGTGACAGAAGTGCAGCCGGTTAATGCATTGATCACGCGCTTTTCATTGGAGGCCCTGGATGGGTCGGATTTACCCGTCTTTTCTGGTGGTTCACACGTTGTGGTCGAGTTTGGTTCTTGCATGAACCCTTATTCCTTAATGGGCCATCCCTTTAACACGCGAAGCTACAGTATTTCTGTGCGGCGCGACGATGCGGGTCGTGGCGGCAGTCGCTACCTGCATGAACATGTCAAAGTAGGTGATACGGGCTTGATCGGCCACCCGGTCAATTTGTTTTCACTTAACCTGCGTGCCCATAAGCATTTGTTTATTGCGGGCGGCATAGGCATTACGCCATTCATTGCGCAAATGGCGCAGTTGTCACAGCCGGGGCAACGTGCCACAGCGCCTTTTGAACTGCACTATTGCGCACAAAGCGCAGACCTTGCGGCCTATGCCGATAGGCTCAAGGGCCTGTATGCGGGCCGCGTGCAGACCTATTTTGACAACGAAAATCAACCATTAAACCTAGTTTCATTATTGCAGGGCCAAGCGCTTGGGACGCATCTCTACGTCTGCGGTCCTAGTGGCATGATTGCCTGGGTGCGCACTACCGCGGCGCAATTGGGCTGGCCTAGCGAATTTGTGCATTTTGAACATTTTTCCGCGCCCCAGCCCGGTAAGCCATTTACAGTAGAGCTTGCCACTTCGGGCCGCAGCATCGAGGTCAGCGAGCGCCAAAGCTTTCTGGAAGCCTTGGAGGCTGCCGGCGTCAACCCGCCGTACTTATGCCGTGGTGGCGCATGCGGTCAATGCGAAACCCGCGTTCTTGCATGCGATGGCGTAATCGTGCACCGAGACCATTGGCTGAGCGAAGAGGAGCACCAAAGCGGTCAAAAAATTATGCCCTGTGTTTCGCGCGTTAACGGTCGTTCCATAACGATTGAGCGCTAAAGTCAGATCGCTCTGCAATGTTTTCGCTGATGTATCAGGAGTAAGCTGTGAGTCAACACGTGCTGCAATTCAAAGAAGAAACGTTTCGGGATGACTTTGTTTATTCCAACTCCCGCTGGGCGATTGATCGTTTCCCGTTTCCCTTTGACAAGGACAGCTATATGTATGCTGTCAACCTAGAGCCCCATACAACCGGGCGTGCAGGCAGTATCTATGAAAAATCTTTCGATGTCGACGAGCACTATGTTGCGGAGATGCGTGAACGTGCGCTGACCTTGTTAGAAGACCCCTTGCGCTGCCAGTCGCTTCCTCATATGACCTTGGCGGGCTGGGACTTGCTAGAGTTAATCATGACGCACAAGGCGCGTGATTACCCCGAACTGTTCGAATTGCATCGCGATGGATTGCAATGGCGCTGGGTCAACAAGCCCTTGGGCATTGAGCAGTCCTTTATTTTTGGCGACGAGGCGACATTGCCTTATGGACCGATGGAATACATCACACGCCAAAGCCAGGGCGATTGGTGTGTGCTGGACCAACGCGACGCAAACTTGTGGATGGATGCAGGTATGGTGACCACACAGGCCGATTGGTCGCTTGACTTCGATATCGGTATGAACTTTTTTGAGTGGCATGCGCCCGTGCCTTTGGCGCATGAACTTGGTATTTTTCAACGCGCGCTGAAGTTTCTGCTCGCAATTCCCCAGGGTGCACCCGCGCGGCGCTTGAATTGGACGATGACGGTGCATCCCCGCCATGACACCAGCCCCGAGAATTACCCTAAGTGGGGGCCTGACCGCACTACAGTGACCGCCGAAAACGTAGCAGAGTTGATGTATCTGCGCGTTGAGTTGCAGTCTTTTTGGCGTCTTCCTCGCTCCAATGCGCTGGTGTTTCCGATTCGCTGCTACCTTATTCAGCTTAACGAATTGGTAAGCCACCCTAAGTGGGCCAAACGCTTTCACCGGGTTCTGCGCGATCTTCCCAAGGAGTTGGCGGAATACAAAGGGTTTGAGCGCAATCGCGCATTGATGGTGCAGTGGCTCTCTCAATTTGACGATGGCGCACTTACCTCGCCAGGCGGCGGACCCAATTAGTTCTCGCGGCTAGGTGGGGGGGGCCACCGATGCTTTTTTTATGTTCCCTCAGAAGGAAATTACTTATGACTACTGCTGAAAGCGCGCAAGCGCAGGGTTTACAGAGAAAGATAAGCTGGACCGGCGCATTCTGGGTTGCCAGTGGCGTACCGGCCTTGGTGCTGTTCTCGATTGGCTCCATCGCCGCCACGGTGGGAAAGCCGGCGTGGATTGTTTGGGCCATCTCCATTGCCTTTGGGTTTTTGCAGGCATTTACCTATGCTGAAATTGCCGGCTTGTATCCCAACAAGTCAGGTGGTGCATCCGTCTACGGTGCCATGGCCTGGTTGCGTTACAGCAAATTTGTAGCGCCTATTTCGGTGTGGTGCAATTGGTTTGCCTGGTCGCCGGTGCTTTCTATCGGTTCGGGGCTCGCAGCGGGCTATTTGCTTATGGCTTTGTTCGCGCCCGATGCCGCCATCAACACCTGGCAAATTACGCTGCTAGACCTCGGGGCCATAAAAACCGGGCTTACGTTGCGTATCAATGCGGTCTTTATTCTTGGAGCGACGATCTTGCTTACCGTGTTTGGCATTCAGCACGGCGGTATTTTGCGCTCAGCCAAAACGCAGAAAATCTTAGCCATTGCGGCCTTATTTCCCTTGATGGTGATTGCCCTGGTGCCACTGCTCACAGGCGATGTCATGAGCGCGCAATCCCTATCGCATCTTTTCCCCATTGCCCCCTTGGCATGGGACAAGGGCCTGGCCGGTGACGGCGTATGGAATGCCGCAGGCTTGACCTTGATGGCCGGCGGCCTGTTTATCGCAGCCTGGTCTACCTACGGGTTTGAAACCGCAGTTTGCTACACCAGCGAATTCAAAGATCCCAAGACGGACACCTTCAAAGCCATTTTCTACAGCGGACTGCTGTGCATTGTGGTGTTTTTGCTGGTTCCCTTGGCTTTTCAGGCGCACTTTGGCCTCGGTAACGTGGTGACCCAACCGGTGGTTGCGGCCGATGGTGCGATCACTAATGCAGTCTATGACGGCATCTTGTCGCCTGACATTTATTCCGGTATGGGCGTCGCAGCAGCTATGGCCAGCATTATTGGAGCGGGTCCAGCCATCACCAATTTGCTAATCGCCATGATGATCTTGGCGTTGGTGCTGGCCATCATGACCTCCATGGCTGGCTCTTCGCGCACCTTGTACCAGGCCTCCGCAGACGGCTGGTTGCCCAAGTATTTGAGCAAGGTCAATGAGCACGGAGCTCCGACGGCTGCGATGTGGACCGATTTGTGTTTCAACTTGGTGTTACTGCTACTGTCGGACTATGTGTTTGTGCTTGCAGCTTCTAACGTGGGTTACATCATTTTCAACTTCCTGAACCTCAACGCAGGATGGATCCACCGCATGGATCGCGGCACTTGGGCTCGCCCCTACAAAGCCGCTAGCTGGCTGCTGGCCATTGGTGCGCTGCTGGCCTTTGTCAACGTATTCCTGATGGGCATGGGCGCCAATGTCTGGGGAGCTGGAACCTTGATGACTGGCTTGGTCGTTGCCGCTTTGGTGGTACCGGTCTTTTTGTTCCGCCACTATGTGCAGGATGGCGGGGTTTTTCCTGAAAGCACGTCCAGTGACTTGCAGGCGACAAGCGATATTGAAAACAAAGCCGGCGTCTTGCCTTATGTCACCTTGATCGCAGGCGTAGCGGTGATGGCTATTGGCTATTCGTTCTCGGCTTCCTAAGCGTATTGCGTAGACAGGCGCTGGCCGATTGGCGCCAGCCCTGTCTCATTTTTATGTTCTAAATTCCCGGCCATTAGGCCATGCCCAAAAGGCGTTTTCTGCTTGCGGCCCAGGCGTTGATGAGTCGATCGGCCACGATACCAATAAATGCAATTCCGAGGCCTGCCAATAGACCGCGACCGGTATCACCGTTGGGTAGCGCTTTATAGATTTCCTGGCCCAGGTCACGCGAACCGATTAGCGCAGTGATCGCCACCATGGCCAGTGCCATCATGATGGTTTGATTGATCCCCAATAAAATTTCAGGGAACGCAATCGGAAGTTCCACTTTGAATAGGCGCTGGGCTAGTGTTGCGCCTGAAGCAATGGCCGCCTCCTGCGTTGTTTGAGGCACCCGCATCAGCCCTAGGTAGGTGTAGCGAATCGCGGGCACGGTGGCATAGCAAAGCATGGCCAGTACGTTAGACAAATCGCTGGTCTGAAACAGCATGATGACCGGGATCAGGTAAATAAAGCTAGGAAAAGTTTGCAGCAGATCGCACAGTGGCATGAGCGCGCGCGCTGCCGCAGGACTTTTTGCGGCCCACACGCCCAAAGGTATACCCATGAGGCAGCACAAAATGGCGCAGCTCGTGACCAAGTAGATGGTCAACATCAGCGGCGTCCAAAAGCCTGCCAGCAATAAAAAGCCAAACAGCCCCACGGGCACCAATGCCAGCCGCCAGCGGCCCAAATGCCAGCCTATCGCCGTGGGGGCAGCGATCACGATGACCCAAGGGAGCCAGAGGTAAAAATCACGGATGGGTAACAACAAGTAGATGGTGACGTTGTCACGAAAGGGCTTGAGGTAGCTGTAAAGGTTTTTGGAAATCCAGCGAACCGCGCTATCAATTTGGCCACCAAAGGAGATCGTCATTTCGGATGGCAATACCGACCATGCCGGCGCCATGTAGCCCAATGTGATCAGACAGATACCCGCCAAAGCAAACGCCAGGCTGTGTGCATGACGTTGCCAGAAGCTTCCCGAGACGATGGTATTGGCCGCCGCACGCACCATTTGCGCCACCGTCAGCCGATCCAATACCAAGGCCATCAGGGTGATGGCAATGCCTTGCTCCATCGCCTTTCCAATCCGCAATTGCTGGAGTGAGAACAGCAGTTTTTGTCCCAAGCCTGATGCACCCACCAGAGAAGCAATCACGGCCATCGCCAAGGTTTGCATGACGACTTGGTTCAGTCCCAGCAGCAGGGTTTGCTGCGCCGCAGGCAGCTCCACTTTCCACAGCCGCTGCTGTGCGGTACAACCTGCCATGGTGCCCGCTTCTACCACCTCGGGCGAAACGCTGCGTATGCCCAGTATGGTGCAGCGCGCCATGGGTGGCATCGCAAAAATCAGCGTAGCCAGCATAGCGGGCACTTGACCAAAACCAAACAACACTACCACCGGACCTAAATAGGCCATGTGCGGCGTGGCTTGCATGACATCAAACAAGGTGTTAAGGCTGCGTTCCACCCGTCGATTACGGGTAGACCAAATACCCAAAACCAGGCCCATACCTGCCGCTAGCGGAACGGTGACTAGCACCAGCGAAACGGTTTGCATCGCATCTGACCAAAGGTCAAACACCACCAGATACAGCATGCATGCGCCGCAGAATAAGGTCAGGCGCAAGCCGCTTTGCCAATGGGCAAATACCATGACGCCCATGACGACGAACACCCAGGGCAGGGGCGCTAGATTCCAATCGGGCACGCCGCGAAAAAGCAGCACTTCCACCAAGTGCAGCGGTACAAAGAGGATCGCCGAGATGGCGCGGGTGAGGGGCTTTGCCCATTGACTGAACCACGCGAATGCATCGGTTAACCAATCCCGAAACGGCAGTACCCACTCCCCCGGCCAGGTAGTGAGCCAAGGAAACGCGCCACTGGCAACTAAGGCTACTAAGGCCAGGAAACCCAGCGCGGGCAGCCACGCTTGGCTGCGTGCCTGCGCCGTGCCCGAAGCCACGCTAACGCTAAGCGCGCCCTTCATAGCCCTGCCGTCGATGGGAAGAGAGCTTCGATCAAATCCTGGCGGGTGACCGTTCCCACGGCCTGCTGGTCGTGGTTCAAGACTGCAAAACGGTGGTCCGAAGCAAGAATTTGCGCTGCCGCGTCACACAGTTTGGTGGCCCCGTCCAAGCCCTGGGACGGGCAGTCACCACTCAGTGGACGGGCGATCGTGGCGAGCGTCAGAATTTTGTCGCGCGGCGCAATTTTGACGAACTCGCGCACATAGTCATTGGCAGGGTGCAACACCATTTCCTGCGGCGTTGCCAATTGCACCAACTGGCCGTCTTTCATAATGCCGATGCGATCAGCGAGTCGAATCGCCTCATCAAAATCGTGGGTAATGAACAAAATAGTTTTACGTAGCAGTTTTTGCAGGCGTATGAACTCGTCCTGCATTTCGCGACGGATCAGTGGATCTAAGGCGGAAAAAGGCTCATCCAGAAACCAAATCTCTGGCCCCACAGCCAGTGACCGCGCGATACCGACGCGTTGCTGCTGCCCCCCGGACAATTCCCGTGGGAAATACGCTTCACGCCCTTCAAGTCCAACGAGTTTGAGCATCTCGCGGGCTTTGGCATCGCGCAAAGTCCGTGACATCCCGCTCACTTCAAGGGGGAAGGCGACGTTATCGATGACATTGCGGTGTGGCAGCAAGCCAAAGTTCTGAAACACCATGCCCATTTTGTGGCGCCGTATCGCAATAAGCTCACTGGGGGAGGCGTTCAGTAAATTCTTGCCGTCCATCATGACTTCCCCTGCCGTGGGGTCGTTGAGACGTGTGATGGCGCGAATCAGGGTAGATTTCCCCGAGCCCGACAGGCCCATGATGACCAAAATTTCATTGTCCATCACGTCAAAGGATACGTCCCTTACGGCCCCGATGTATTTGCTAGCCGCGAAGGCTTCTGGGCTTGGGTGACCTTGGTTTTTTTCAAAAAATCCGATAGGGTCCGCACCGAAAATCTTCCAAAGGTGACGGCATGATATTTTCGGCGTGGCCTGCAACATTGGCTAACCTCAAAACAGAGAAATTTCACAAAGCAGTGGGCCGCCCACGGCGGCCCACTGTTGTTAGGAGCCGTTTAGTTTGTCCAGGCTTTAACGCTGGTCTGATTCGCTGCAGCCCATTTTTTGGCTGCATCTTCAGGTTTCATGCCATCCACATCGACCATAGCCGCCGCAGCAGCGATTTGGTCATTGGTGAAGTTCACCTTTTTCAGTATCTTGTCGGCAGTAGGCCATTTGCTAGCGATATTTTTCGACCCTACCTTCTTCAGGTAGCCCTTTGCCGCTGCGCCGCAGTCATACAAGGCGTCGGGATTGATGCCCCAGCTTTTGTCTGTGTGGCATTTGGGATCGTAGGTGGGAAATTCCACAAACTGCCCTTTGAATTTCGCCTCAATAAAGTTAGGAGTCCAGTTAAAGATCACCACCGGTTGTTTGCGGTCATAGGCGGCTTGCAACTCAGCCCAGAGCGTCGCAGCTTGTCCTACGGCAACTTCCTGGAAATTCATCTTCAGTGCCGTGATGCGCTCGGAATAATGCTTACCCCAATCGGCAGGCGGTCCTACAAAACGGCCTTTGGTGCCTGTCTCGGCTGTCGCGAGTTTCGCGGCACATTTGTCCAGCGCTTTCCAGTCTGGTAGGCCTGGACACATTTCGTTCATATAGCTGGGGTACCACCAATCTTCACGTGTCACCGCATTGTGTGCGCCATAGTCAACAGCGCCATTTTTCAATGATTTTTGGAAGGCGTCGTTCATAGAGCCCTCCCAAACTTCGACCTGAAAGTCCATGTCGCCCGACGCAATAGCGGTAAATTGCAATTGCGTATCGGACGGTTTGTACTCGACGTTCAGGCCTTTGGACTTGAGCACATCACCGACGACATAGGACAAAACCACTTGGCTGGTCCAGTTGTTGGTAACGATTTTGATGGGTGCCTTGTCGTCAGCAGCGAATGCTGATCCCATCACCAATGCGCTGCTCAGTGCAGCGGTAAATACCCATTGACTACATGTTTTCATATTCCACCTTTATTTGAAAAATTGCCAAAATTTAGGAAGCGACCATGCCACTAGGGGGAAACTATGTTGCCCCCTAGTGAAATAGTCGCACCATTGCGCGGGGGTGTCAACCGCGTTTATGCCTAATTACACAGGTGCTTACCCTTGGTTCTCGATCGCCTTCAGGTCAAACGCCGGGCAAGTTTGTGCCGCAGTACGCCAAAAAGCGTAGCGAATCGGCTCGGGTGCTAGCGGGCTTGTTTCCTGCGCCTGGGCTGCAATACGCCCGCTTCAGGCCATGCCGTTGCGCTTGGCCAGTTCGGCAAACAGCGCCGCCTGGTCCATACCGGCCAGGCCGTTGTCATGCGCCTGGGCATACAGTTGCTCCAGCAGTTGGGTAATGGGCGCGTCAAAGCCAAGTTGCTTACCGGTGTCCAGGGCGTTGCGCATGTCTTTGAGTTGCACGCTGATGCGTCCGCGTGGCGCGAAATCACGCTCCACCATGCGCTGGCCGTGCACTTGCAAAATGCGGCTATCGGCAAAACCGCCGCTGATGGCTTCTTTCACCTTGGCCATGTCCGCGCCGCCTTTGGCGCAGAGCAGCAAGGCTTCGGCCACGGCGCCGATGGTGATGCCCACAATCATTTGGTTTGCCAGCTTGGCCAATTGGCCGCAGCCGTGCGGGCCGACCAGCGTGGACTTACCAAAATGTTGCAGCGCGCTTTGGGCCTCGGCCAGATCGGCAGCTTCGCCGCCGGCCATGATGGCCAGCGTGCCTTGTTCCGCACCCAGGGTACCGCC
>Ga0214919_10005496_pt1 | contig 17942 bp, 17 predicted proteins | sample LL1503_MetaG_FD_177994 | JGI IMG/M metagenome (GOLD analysis project Ga0214919, IMG submission 177994) | Freshwater microbial communities from Lake Lanier, Atlanta, Georgia, United States - LL-1503 | ecosystem: Environmental > Aquatic > Freshwater > Lake | place: USA: Georgia | collected...
CCAGTGCCCCATATGACGGCTGCCACCAACATAACGCCAACGCCGAGGGGGTGATTGCCCCATTGCTGCCGACTGCCCCATGCCAAGAGCAAAGCAGCTGTCATGGCCAAAAAAATGCTGACAAGTGATCTGCCCGTGATTTTTTCTTTGTAGAGCAAGGCGCTGGCCAACAAGGCCCAAACGGGCATGGTGTAACCAATGATGGCAGCTCGGCCCGAGTGGAGCATGCTAACCCCATAAATCATGGGCAGGTGCCAACCCACCATGTTGAACATGCTCAATTTGAAAACAGGCCATCTTTCTGTGCTGATGACTTCCAGCGAAATGCCTTTGAAATACGCGTACAAACCTAGCGAGAGGAAACCCACAATGAAGGTGTAGGCTCTAAATGCTGAAGGTGGATAGGTATTTACTACATACTTCATGATGGGGTAGTTCATGCCCCATGAAACCGTCACAATGAGAACCATGAGTAAATCTTTGGCGTTGACTTTGGCCGGTTCTGAGTCTTGAATGGACATCTTTGTTTGAATTGAATTTACTTTGAGCGCCGTTCGACTGTAAACTTATTTTGACTTTTTGGAAATGAAAGAGCTGCCTGCTATGACGCGAAAATTTGTAGACCTGTCTATCTTTCTTGAAAACGATGTCATCAGTGACCCCCCCGCTTTTGCGCCCAAAATTGAATATTTCACACACGAGAATTCATTTGAACAAATTGCCCCCTTTTTTCCAGGACTGAAGAAAGAAGATTTGCCTGATGGCGAGGGATGGGCGGTTGAAACCGTTCAACTCTCAACACACAACGGCACGCATTTGGATGCGCCTTACCATTTTCATTCCACCATGGACAATGCCTTGGGTGACAAGAAACCGGCCATTGCCATTCACGATGTTCCGCTGGAGTGGTGCTTTCAGCCCGGGGTGAAGCTAGATTTCAGACATTTTGCAGATGGCTATGTGGTCACAGCCCAGGACGTAGAAGCTGAATTAAAGAGAATTAATCATCAGCTCCTGCCATTAGAAATTGTAGTCATAAACACCGCCGCTGGCATGAAGTATGGTCATGCAAATTATGTTTCTACGGGCTGCGGCATGGGCTATGAAGCCACCATGTACCTGCTGGAAAGAGGCGTTCGACTAACAGGTACAGACGCCTGGAGTTGGGATGCACCTTTTGTTCATACTGCACAAAAGTACAAAGCTTCTCTAGATGCCTCTCTGATCTGGGAGGGGCACAAAGCCGGTAGAGACATTGGTTATTGCCACATCGAAAAACTGCACAACTTAGAGTCATTGCCTGCATCAGGCTTTTACATCAGCTGCTTTCCGCACAAGATCAGAGGTGCGTCTGCAGGATGGACTCGAGCTGTGGCAATTTTTGACGATGCGCTTTTTAAGTAATTAGAATTAAGGCCATACAGTGCCCTAGGTTCGCTGTACTTCGGCCATCCCTTTGTAGGCAAATTTTTGCAGGCGTTTGCCTTCGTAGGTTTCTGTGGTGTAGATGTTGCCCTTGGAGTCGTTAGCGATGCTTGGTTGTCCATCAGGGGGGTGCGGCGTCAACGCTCGCGTTCTTGGCGCACAGCGTTGGTGGCTTTTTCTCTGTTGGCGCGCAGTTGGTCGAGCTTGAGTTGCTCGGCAGATTTGGGATGTTCTAGCTCGAAGAGGCGCATACGAGTATTTATCTGTGACTAAAAAATGATTGAAAGTCAGGCGCTTACAAGCCTCATTTGGATAAATAAATGTAGAGAAAGGAGGGGAACTATGCGGTTTATGGAAATTGCAAGAGCCTTGGATGATCAGGCTATGTGGCATGACACCCAGGCGTGGTTGGAGACTAAAGATACCTCTACCCCCAGGGTCAAAAAGGCTCTACTGGATAAGCCCACCACAAAGCCTGCATTAGTTCCTAAGCGAAAACTTCGACGGCCCAAGAGACCCCAGCCTAAAAGTCCCATACCCCAGCAGACAAGATCTTCTACCCCCAGTCGCACTCCAACGCTGCCCAGCTCTCAACCGGTCCTTAGGCTCACCAATTCCAGCAGTTTCAGCCAAGGTGATCTTCATGGGTTACATCAGGCGCACATGGCATCACCAAGCACATCTAATTCTCAATAAAGTGCAAATTCACCTCAAAAATCGGGTGATCTGGGCAGAATTCAGTGCCTTTTCCAAAATGCCTTCCGAGGGAATGACAGGCTATGCACAAATGGTCTGGGCTGTAATAATTTAGAAATGGAAATTTCAATCAACTCCATGGGCTCGCCCACACTGACCAAGGCGGAGTTGTCAGCGCTGCTGTTTGAACAACTGGGCCTCAACAAAAGAGAGGCCAAAGATTTCGTTGACGCATTCTTTGAAACCATGCTCGCGCAACTTGCCCAGGGTCAGGATGTCAAGGTTTCTGGGTTTGGCAACTTTGAAGTTCGCGCTAAGTCATCCCGCCCCGCACGCAACCCTAAAACTGGGGAAGCTGTAACCATACCTCCGCGCCGAGTCATTGCTTTTAAGCCCACAGTGACTTTGCGCGCAAAAGTGAACTCGTAGCATTTTTTAAATTGAACCCATTTGATCTGGAGAACGATATGCTGACCATCCATCACCTTGGAAAATCGCAATCTGAGCGAATTGTCTGGCTTTGTGAGGAGTTAAATATTCCCTATGAGCTCAAGATTCACGATAGAGATTCAGTGACCATGTTGTCACCCCCTGCGCTCAAAGAGCTTCATTCTTTAGGCGCAGCACCAGTGATTTGTGATGGTGACCTTGTGCTTGCAGAATCTGCTGCCATTGTTGAGTACATCATCAACATCCATGGTGAGGGACGGCTGGCCCTTGGCCCGGATCATGAAAACTACGCAGACTATCTGTATTGGTTTCATTTTTCCAATGGAAATTTGCAGCCAGTATTTGGCAGAAATATGATGCTCAATAGAGCTAATTTGGCGTCCGATAACGCGATTTTGTTATCTACCCAAGGACGACTTGTGAAGGTCCTGACACTGTTGAATGACAGGTTAGAGAACAATGCATATTTGGCAGGCCAAGAATTTACGGCCGCAGACATCATGAGTGTGTTCTCCCTCACAACCATGCGCTATTTCTTTCATTGGGACTTGAGCCCTTATGGAAATATTTTGAAATACTTGAAGCGAATTTCCGACCGACCAGCATATCAAATGGCCATGAGAAAAGGTGATCCCACTATGCCTTTGTTGTTTACCTGAATAGATCCTAACTTCTGATCAATTTTCAATAAACCGAGATCAACCAAAAATACGGCATTCCAGTGAGGGGGGATTGCGGCTTTCAGAGCCTGTTTATGCCCGTGTTGAGGATTGCGTTTTAGATCATCCGACACCGCATATTTGGATACCTAAAAATGAGCTGTCGGATCGAAAGAACGAGAGCAGCTGTTGACTGGCTTTAAAAACTGAGCCACTGGGGGTGCGGACAAAATCTTGGACTACTTGGAGGTAGTTCATGTATTCATACGAAGAGAGAATTCTTGCAGTCAAGCTCTACATAAAGCTCGGGGGGCGTCTTGGGGCAACCATTCGCAAATTGGGTTACCCGACCAAGAACTCCCTCATAGGCTGGTATCGCGAGTACTTGCGCGAGCAAGATTTACAGGTGGGCTATTACCGCACTTCCGGTAAATACTCTGTTGAACAAAAACAGTTCGCAGTGCATCACTACCTCGATCACGATCAATGCATGGCATCCACCCTCAGGGCACTGGGATACCCATGTAGGGAGTTACTAACAAGGTGGATTGATGAACTGCATCCAAAGCTACGCCGACGAATGGTTGGCCGCGCTCCAAACATACAACATGCCCCAGAAGTCAAAAACGCAGCAGTGGTTGAGCTGTGCATCAGGACGGGCAACGCATTGGGCATTGCGCAGTCAGTCGGCGTCTGCAGGCCAACGTTGTACAACTGGAAGAATCAACTACTGGGTCGTGAGGCCTCGGCATCCATGAAGCAACGACAAATCTCTCTGGCGACACCAAAGCCCAAAGATCTCACGGAGTTAGAGCAGCATGTCGCGCTTCTTGAACGTGACATCCGGCGCTTGCAGCTTGAACATGACCTCTTGAAGAAGGCTAACGAACTGTTAAAAAAAGGTCTGGGCGTCGCCCCGCAGCTCCTGAGCAATCGGGAGAAGACCCTGTTGGTTGACGCCCTGAAGGATTCCTACACATTGGCCGAATTACTTGCTGAGTTGGATTTGGCCCGTAGTTCTTACTTCTATCACTGCGCAAGATTCAGAAGTCCCGACAAATACGCTGACGCTCGTGTTGCCATTGCCGATGTCTTCCAGAGCAATCACCGTTGCTACGGTTACAGGCGAATGCGTGCAGCGCTTGGCAGGCGGCATATGCACATCTCAGAGAAAGTCGTGCAGCGCCTGATGAAACAGGAATGCTTGGTCGTTGCTGCCAATAAAAGACGTCGGTATGGTTCATATCTTGGAGAAATCAGCCCAGCGCCGGAAAACCTCATCAATCGGAACTTCCAAGCAGGCGACCCGAATGAGAAGTGGCTGACTGACATTACAGAGTTCCAGATTCCAGCCGGGAAGGTCTATCTCTCACCCATGATCGACTGCTTCGATGGTTTGGTGGTGAGTTGGACTATCGGCACACGTCCAGACTCTGACTTGGTCAATACGATGCTGGACGCTGCCATTGAGACAGTAGCCAGCAGCAAAAGCAGGCCTGTCATTCATTCCGATCGTGGGGCTCACTATCGTTGGCCAGGTTGGCTGCAACGAGTACACAACGAAAAGTTAATCCGTTCCATGTCACGCAAAGGTTGTTCGCCAGACAACGCGGCCTGCGAAGGCTTCTTCGGGCGATTGAAAACAGAGCTGTTCTATCCTCGGAACTGGCAGGATGTTTCTGTTGACCAATTCATCCAGACCGTGGACGCTTACATCCGGTGGTACAACGAGAAAAGAATCAAGATATCCTTGGGTTCACTTAGTCCCATCGAGTACCGGGCAAGCCTTGGGATCGTCACTTAACCAGTCCAAGTTTTACGCCGCACCCCCACTTTGATGGGAATTTGCATCCAAATTTGAGCCACTTCATTGGCCTATCCTGCTTATTTTTTAAGCAAGAATGCCCCCTCTTTTTAGGGAGGCTTTATCGACTTCAGCGCTTCACCGGCCCCTCTCCTACCGCTGCGCTGATGATTGCAGTCTTAACTGTAAGACGCCCCATTAGTCTTGCCGCGACGCTTATATCGTTCCAGCCTCGTATGCGGCATTCACTTCCTTCTCATCCAGCCATCCTCGCAATAGATCGCATACTGTTTCATGGGTGGCCACCACGCCCGGTTTCGGTGTCCCCGTTTCACTTCGGCTAAAGCGAGGTGCAGGGCCTGGTTGAACTTCCCCTGCGATATCCACAAAAATGCCACGAGCCTTCATATGCGGGTGGTCGGTCGCTTCATCGAGATCCAATACGGGTGCAAAGCACATATCGGTGCCTTCCAACAGTTGAGTCCATTCTTTACGCGTTTTGGTTCGGATCCGCTGAGCTATTTTTACTTTTGCGGCGGGCCATCCTGCGCGCTGCAACTGCGGTGTTTCAATGTCGATGCCGATCAGCTTCTGCATTAGCGAATAGAACTTGGACTCGATCGGTGCGATGGAAATCCATTTGCCGTCTGAACATTCGTAGACGTCGTAAAAATGTGCGCCCGAATCTATGAAGTTAGTTCCGCGTTTGTGATTTAGTAATCCGGATTTGATCATTCCATATAGTTGCGTCGACAGCGAAGCTACGCCGTCCACAATGGCCGCGTCTACGACTTGTCCGCGCCCTGAATACTTTGCTTCATGCATTGCACTAAGCATGCCAATCACAAGATAAAGAGAACCTCCCGCATAGTCACCAAGTAAATTCAGCGGAATGGCCGGCGCTTGCCCTTGCCGCCCCATGGCGTGAAGCGCGCCCGTGAGGGCGATGTAATTCAAATCATGCCCTGCTGCGAGTGCGAGTGGTCCGCTTTGGCCCCATCCAGTGATTCTCCCAAAGACCAGTTTAGGGTTGCGCTTCAGGCAGACATTGGGTCCGATGCCCAAGCGCTCCATTACCTGTGGTCGAAAGCCTTCCATGAGTGCATCCGCTTGATCAACTAGGCGCAGCGCGAAATCGATGCCTTGTGGCGACTTGAGGTCCAGTTGGATGGTGGTCCGGTTGCGCATGGCGTAGTCGTATTTACGAGGACGCTCCAGTCCCAGGCCTGACGGCTCCTTGCGTTCGATTCGAATAATCTCAGCGCCAAGGTCAGCCAAAAGCATCGCGGCGAACGGGCCGGGCCCGATACCTGCAAATTCGACGATCTTCAGTCCTGCAAGCGGTCCCATATCAACTACCTCCCAACATGCCTAAACCACATAGCATGCGCAGCGGTGTGTACTGAATGCACATGCTGCCGTCCTGGTTGACTATGCTGTTGCGGGTGCGAACAAAGCCGGTACCTGGGCTCTTGCTCTGGCGGCATTTGATCTCTTCCACTTCAACGTAGTTGGTATCGCCAACCAACGTGGGGCCTTTTACTTTGAGCTTCATGTGCAGTAAGTCTAGCCCCACGCCTTGGACTGTTGGCTGGATCAACAAGCCTTCTGCGAAGAAATAGGACATCGCAGCGGGCACCAGACGGCCCTTGATATCCTCATCACCGGTAGGTCCAAACGTCGTGAATAAAATTTCTACCATGCCGATGGGAACGATGAAATTGAGGAGATCAGCCTCGGTGATTGTGCGCCCGACAGCACGGAACTTGCGTCCCAGCGATAACTTCTCCCAAGTTAAACCTAGGCCGACTGTTCGTTGTTCGTTGTTCATGGATTCTCCTGCAAATAAATTACCAGCCGCTGAGTGAAAGTCCGCCATTAATGCTGAGTGTCTGTCCGGTGATCTGTAGCGCAGCCCGTCGGGCCGGAAATGCCGCCGCTTGGGCGACTTCGTCTGCCGTGGGTGTGCGAACCTGTGAAATGCGTGAAAGCGCCGTTCTTGTTGATTTTGGCGAAAGATAAGATATGGAATTAGAGCTGCATGAATGCAACTTCAATTTGAGGTTCATTGTGCTTCAATTCTTTTTGAAGAGCAGTCGTTAAAGTGCCTCTTGAGGTTTGAGAAGAATTTGGGCCATCTTGCTAGGTCTGGATTCAAGAGACCTAGTGCTGCTCATCAGCCCAAGTAGTGCCCAACACGCCTAATTAAGCACTGCCCGCGCACTGCCTTACTCTTTCACATAAGGTATCGCCTCTTCCACAGTCTCCCATATAAAGGCGGCGGATGGTTTGCGGCTTTCTTCCAGGATGTGTCCGACCAGTCCGGCCGAGCGACTGACTACCGCGATGCCGCGCATGATCTTTTGCGGAATGCCGATCTCACCGAGCAAAGCGGCCACACCTCCGGTCGCGTTGATTGTGATATGACGGCCGTAGACCTTGTCAACCTGCGCGGACAAGGTGCGCAGTGCGCCAATGTGTCGGCCAGGGACGTTTTCACTCTCGGCCACGGCAAAGAGCTTGGGCGTTCGGGGATCATCGGGCTTGTGGTGCGGATGCCCAAAGCCGTGCAACGGTTTACGGCTCTGGTGATGCCGCTGGGCGATGGCGAGCGCTCGGGCCTCTAAGCCTTCGGGAGCGGCGAGTATTTCCTCGATGTTGGCGGCGCAGCCTTCCATGGTGCCAATGAATGTGGTGCCCACGCCGAGGAGTCCGGCGGCCACGGCAGACTGCAGTGAATCGGGCGCAGAGTGATAGATCAGCCGCGTAGCAATGGCGCTTGGCGTGAGGCCGTGCTCCATGAGCGTCACCAGCACCGCATCCATGATGCGCACTTGAGCTTGGGTGGACTCCTTCTTGCCGGTCAGCATGAAAAGCATCATCTCGGTGAAAGTTAACTCGCCGATGAGGTCATTCACTAGATCAGCCTCGTGTACGATGATCTTCTCGGCGTTTGAATAGGCAATCGAGGTGGTTGGGACGGGTTTGGTGCGCATGGGTTCTTCCTTTGGATAAAGCAATTAGGGCGTGTGTTGCTGCCGGTCAAAGCGTAACCTTGACGCCGGCGCGGTCGCGATCCCACAGTCGCGAGAGGTCTGCTTGTGCTAGCGATTCATCAGCACCTTTGCCGTGTATTCAAGCACCACCTCAGACCGATGGTTGACCACGTCGACGTGAACGCCCAACACGCCACGCTTCTCATCCTGCGTGACTTTTTTGCTGACGATTTCGATTTCGGCGTGCAGCGTGTCGCCCATCTTCACGGGTGTCTTGAAGCGAAAGCCGTCCATGCCCAAGCCAGCCAGAGTGTTAGTACCGAGCACGCTTTCCATCATGCCGCCGGAAAGTGAAGCAGTCAAAAATCCTGGAACGATGGGTTCTCCGTAAGGACCGTCCTGCGCTAGATTGTGATTGATGAAAAGAGGAAGCTGCATGCCAGCCATGGCGGTGAAGTTGACCAGGTGCGTCTGAGTGACGGTACGACCGTAAGTCACATGCACATCGCCAATGTTAAAGGCGTCAAATGAAGCGGCCTGTGCGTCAATGCGCCGCTTCTCAAATGATTTCACTTCGGTCATTTAGCAATGCCCAGCGCCTTGGCTATGCGGGCTGTCTTTTCGATCTCGGCCTTAATGCTCTGGGTAAATTCTTCATTAGTCGGCGAGATCAACTGTGCGCCCAGGCCCTGTAGACGTGAGGCGACTTCGGGGGACTTCATGGCCTTCACCACCAGGGCGTTCAGACGAGCCTGTATGTCCGGCGGTGTGCCAGCTTTGGCCACAAAGCCGTACCAAAGTGGCGTGGCAACGTAATCAGGCATACCCATGCCTTCAGCCAAGGTGGGCACCTCGGGCAAGGCGGGCGTGCGTTGTGAATTGAAAATGCCGAGAGCCTTGATGCGCCCTGACTTGATATGCGCCAGAGATATTGGAACGCCGGCGGGATACATGTCAATTTGACCACCTACGACATCGGTCATGGCCTGTCCCGTGCTTTTGTAGGGCACCTCCACGATATCGATGCCAGCCGCCTGCTTAAAGAGTTCCATCTCAAGCTGGCTCGGCGTGCCCGGGCCAGACGAGGCGTAGCTCATCTTGCCAGGGTTGGCCTTGGCGTAGGCAATGAATTCCTTGAGGGTGTTGACGGGCAGCTGCTGCGCAACCGTGAGTACGATGGGAATGATGGCGACCTTGGCAATCGGCACAAAGTCTTTGAGCGGGTCATAGGGTGCTTTGCTGTTGGTCCCGGGCACGATGGTGAACGGGTTGGCTACGATCAGCATCGTGAAGCCGTCGGCGGGCTGCTGTAAGGCAGCCATAGTTCCAATGATGCCCCCGCCACCTTCGCGTATATCAATCACCACCGACTGCTTGACTTCTTCCGCTATCTTGTTACCCACTGTGCGCGCGATGACTTCGGTGCCGGTGCCCGCCGCAAAAGGTACTACGATGTGGATCGGTTTGCTGGGAAATGCGCTCTGGCTCCACGAGGTAGCAGTACAAAGTGCAAGTGCCATGCTTGCCAGCAGTGGGGCAAGTCGACGGCGGCTAATGGTGAGTGGATAGTTCATGGTTTTTCCCTGGTGTCATTGAGGTTGTACAAAGGTCCTGTCGGCCTGCAAGTTGGCGACTTCCTGCTCGCTGAATCCAAAATCGCGGAGCACCTGCGCACCGTGCTCACCTACACGCGGCCAGTGTGCGCGGGGTTCATGCGGTGCGGGTGATGCCATGCCTGGTGTGGCGGGAAAATGAAAGGCAAGGCTGCCATCAAGCGCCAGAGAAGCGGCTTCGCTGGCCACCACATGCGGGTCCGCCAGCCAGTCGGTGAGGGTGTTGATGGGGCTTGCCAGCACGCCATGCTTTTGAAATATGTCCAGCCATTTTGCCGAACTGCGCTGAAGCAAGGCGCTGCCCAGCTCGTCTTCAAGGTAGCGTGCATGGAGCGCCCGCAACTGGAAGGTAGCAAAGCGCGGGTCAAGGGCCAGGTCGTCGCGGCCGGTGGCCTTGCAAAGCGCTGCAAAGTGAGCCTCCTTGCTCAGCGTTATGACCAGCCAGCCGTCTTGGGTGCGATAGACTCCAGCAGGGACGTTGAGGGCCATCGGTGCTTCGCCTTCCATGCTCGCGGCAATGATCTTGGATGTCAGGAATGCGGCCGTGGCTTGCATCAGGCTGATGTCCAGATGCCGGCCTCCGGCACCATCGCGGCGTGCATAAAGGGCGACTGAAACGGCCTGGAAGGCGTACATCGCCGTTAACGTGTCCACGGGCAGAAATCCGAGACGTATGGGTTTGCCGCTGGCGTCGGGATTAAGCGCCATCATCCCTGAAAAACCCTGGATGACCGCATCAGTGGCCGGCATGCCTGATTTGTCGCCCGTCTGGCCGAAGCCGCTTACTGAGACGTAGATGAGCTTGCTGTTGATCTGCGCCATGTCGGCATAGCAAATGCCCAGTCGAGCGGCGATGCCGGGGCGGTAACTCTCAATCATCACGTCGCATTGTGCTGCGATGCGCTTAACCATGGCGATGCTGCCCTCGCTCTTGAGGTCCACGGCAATGCTCTTCTTGCCGCGGTTGGCCATGTAGTCAATGGCTGAATGCGATCCGTGGCGCGTGCCGATGATGCGGCTCCAGTCGCCCTCTGGCGGCTCCAGCTTAACCACTTGTGCACCGTACTGCGCGAGCAACATGCCGCAGTAAGGCCCGGCTAGGCCCTGGCTGACATCCAGCACGCGCAAACCGGCAAAAGGTAAGTCCGCCTGCTTGTTTGTAAAGGCTACAGCTGATTTATCGATTGACATCAACATTTCTCTATGAAAAAATAACTTTCGATATTGTGAATTATAAAACTGGCTGAATCAAGTAGCTAATTGCGAACGGCCCTAGGAAATGCCCGATGAGAAATTTCGAGATGGACGGTGAGCTCTCCCTTGAGCAGCAACTCCTGAGAGACAACGTCGCCCGTTTTATGGAGCGCGAGGTAACCCCCATCGTGGGGGGCTTCGAGCAACGCGGTGAGTTCGACTGGACGCTGCCGTCCCGTCTCAAGGAATTTGGCTTCCTTGGCGGCTTTCTGCCTGAGGAGCAGGGCGGCTACGGCATGACGAGCATGGACTACACCGTGCTCATGGAGGAGGCCGGCTATTGCTGGAACAGCCTGCGCTCCATCCTCAACACCATGAACATGGCGATCCTGATGCTGGCGCGGCAGGGGACGTCTCAACAAAAGGAGCGTTACCTCCAACCCCTGATGGAGGGCAAGGTCAAGATCTGGGTCGGCATTACCGAACCTGATCATGGTTCCAATGTCGCAGGCATGGAGACAAACGCAAGGCTCGCCGGAGACCACTATTTGGTAAACGGCACCAAGCTGTGGATCACTAATGGCGCCATTGGCGACTTTGGAATCCTAATGGCCAAGGTGCCACCTGAGGAGGCGGGCGCACGCCATGGTATTACGGCATTTATCGTGGACAGGTCCTTGACTGAATTTACGGCCCACCGGGTCAAAACCATGATCCTGCGTTCGACCGTCACGTCTGAGCTCTCATTTGTCGACGCCCGCGTTCCGGCCTCTAATGTGCTGGGCGAGGTGGGTGACGGACTAAAGAACATCCTGCAAGCCTTGAGCTTTGGGCGCCTGAGCGTTGCGGCCGGGGCTGTGGGTGCAGCACAGTCAGCGTACGACCTTTCGCTGGAGTACGCAAAGACACGTAAGCAGTTTGGCGCGCAGATTGGCTCCTATCAGCTGGTGCAGCGTATGATTGTCGAAATGCGTTTGCGCATTGACGCATCGCGACAGCTGGTTCGCCGCGCTGCGCGAGCGATAGACCGCGGAATGCCGGCGCGCTTGGAGTGTTCCGTTGCCAAGCTCTACGCAGCCCAAGCGGCTCACGAGGTGGCGGACTATGCGCTACAGGTGCACGGGGGCATAGGCTACAGCGAGGACTACCCCATCGAGCGTATCTTCCGCGACACGCGGGGCGCCACCATTCCCGAGGGAACAAATGAAATCCAGACCCTCATTATTGCCCGCGAGTTGCTGGGCATCTCCGCTTTCTAAACAGTCAAAAGGAGACACACCATGATCGACCGCCTGCTTGATCGCATCAACGATTACGTCCTGACATACGAAGACCTTAACGTGGGTGACACTTTCACCACAACTGGGCGTACAGTGACCGAGGCTGATCTGGTGAACTTCGCTGGCCTCTCGGCCGACTACAACTCCTTGCATATTGACGCCGAGTTTGCGGGTGGCACGGCACACGGCGGGCGCATTGCGCATGGGCTGCTGGTGCTTGCTATTGCTTCTGGCCTTTGTACCCGTCTGCCGCTCATGAAGTTTCTGGAGTCGTCAATCCTGGGTTTGGCCAACCTCGAGTGCAAATTCCGCCGACCCTGCAAGATCGGCGACACGTTGAGTGTGCGCTTGTCTATCGTCGACAAGCAGCCTGGCAAGAAGCCTGATCGCGGAACACTCGTGATGAGCCGCGTCGCGGTCAATCAGCGTGGCGAGGACGTGATGGAAAGCACCTGGTACCTGGTTGTCAGGACACGAAACAGCCCGGCTTGACCTGCGCCACCAACCCCATGAGAGACATGAAAACATCCCCCGCTTCAATCGTATCCCCTGCCAAGGCACTAGGCCTCCTTCTTCTTAGCTGCTTGAGCTTGGTGGGGCCAACCCCCGCACAAGCGCAGGCTTATCCCATTAAGCCGATACGCCTAATTGTCCCGTTTCCCCCCTCGGGCTCCACTGACATCGTGGCCCGCACCGTGGCAGAGCGACTGGGCGTGGCACTGGGTCAAAACGTCATTATCGACAACAAGCCAGGTGCCACTGGCGCCATCGGACTAGAGGCATTGGCCCGCGCTGAACCTGATGGCTACACGATCGGTTTGGGCACTATCGGCAGCATTGCAATCAACCCGACGGTAAATCGCAAGCTGAGCTGGGACCCAATCCGCGACTTTGCGCCGGTGGGCTATGTTGGCTCAACCCCGTTCGTACTACTGGTCAATCCTGGCATCAAGGCCAATACCGTGGACGAGTTTCTTGCTCTGGCCAGGACCCAGCCGGGCAAGATGACATACGCAACTGGTGGCAATGGCGGCTCACAACACGTGGCCGCTGTTCTGCTAGAAGATATGGGTGGCATAAGCATGACGCAGATACCTTACAAGGGCAGCGGTCCTGCGCTTATTGACATCATGGGTGGGCAAGTGGACGCCATGATCGAGCCCGCCGTGTCCGCTGCGCCGCACATCAAGTCTGGAAAAGTCCGTGCGCTGGCGTTGACCGGCCTGCAGCGCTCCGCAGGATTTCCTGGCGTGCCGCTGGTAGCTGATACGATTCCCGGCTATGACGTATCTGCGTGGTTCGCCCTGTTTGCACCGGCTAAAACCCCGCGCGCTGTCATCGTGCGCCTTAATGAAGAGCTTGACAAGATCCTGCGCAATCCGCAGGTTATCGAGCGGTTGGCACAGGTGGGTGTGGATGTGGCGCCTGCCAGTTCCGCGCAACTTGGCAACTATCTCAAGAGTGAGATTGCCAAATGGGAAAAAGTCGTCAAGAAGGCCAACATTACGGCGGACTAAAGGGAAAGTCGCTGCGCAAATACTTAGGAGAAGAAATTGGAACTTGGACTCAAGGATAAAGTGGTGGTCATTACCGGCTCGGGTCGCGGCATTGGAGCCGCCACAGCGCGCGCCTTTGCCGAAGAGGGAGCGCACGTTGTCGTAACCGATATCGATCCAGCCACCACGGCCGCGACCACCGCAGCGCTAAAGGCTGACGGCTTCAGCGTGCTGGGGGTGGTGGCCGACGTCACCATGGCGGCCGACGTGGATAACCTAATGTTGCAAACTGTCCAGCGCTTTGGCGGCTTGCATGTGCTGGTCAATAACGCAGGCTTCCCCAAGGACGCTTACCTCACCAAGATGCCGGAGGCGGACTGGGATCTGGTGACCGGTGTGATCCTTAAGGGCTCCTATCTGTGCTGCAAGGCGGCCGTGCCGCAGATGATGGCGCAGAAGTGGGGCCGCATCATCAACATTTCCTCGCGCGCGCATCTGGGCAATCCGGGGCAGGGCAATTACTCTGCGGCCAAGGCAGGCCTAATCGGGCTCACGCGTGCATTGTCTTACGAAGAAGGCAAGTTCAACATCACTGTCAATGCCGTGGCGCCGGGATTTGTCGACACCGAGCTCATCAGAGGCCTGGCCAACTACGAGATGATTCGCGACAAGTGGCTCAAGGCCACGCCCATGCCCAGGCTGGGCGTGCCGCGCGACATTGCTGATGCCGTACTGTTCCTAGCATCAGACCGCGCGGGCTTCATCACAGGTGAGGTTTTGCACGTAACCGGCGGCCGGTACTCGAACTAAAAAGTCTTTACGAGGAGTATTCGTCAGCCGGCCTGAGCCACCATCTTTGCGATGGCCGCTTTCAGCGTCTTGGCGTGCTGCTTCTCCATCGGCTCCATGCGGGCCAGCGGGCCCGCCACCGCAACGGCATAGGCCTCGCCACTAAGTACGACCCCCAGCGCCACGGCCATAACGTCGTTCACGCTTTCGCCGCGAGTTGAATGCCATCCGCGGTCATTGCCGGCGGTGATATTGCACTTCAATTTTTTCGCATTGGAGATTGTGTTACGTGTGACCGGCGTGAGGTCCAATTGGCCGATTTGTTCATTGCGTTTGGGCTCGGGCATCGCCCCCAGGAGGGCCTTGCCCAGCGCGCTAGAATGCAAAGAACGCAGCGAGCTGACCTCGGCGCTGAAGCGGATGGTCTTCTCCGATTCGAGCACGTCAAGATAGATCACGAACTTGTCTAGCCGCTTGCCAAACACGATGGTCTCGCCAGTCTTTTTGCGCAGTACTTCCAAAATTGGAGATACCTTCATGAGGATTGGGTCGCGCGCCAAGATCCTGCGCGCAAGGTCAAAGAGGCGCCGCGTCGGGTAGTGCATTCGCTGCGTGCCCACTTCAGTCATATAGCCGCGCAAAGTGAGTGTGCGCACCAAGCCATGGCAGCTGCTCACCGGGATTTCGATCGCCTTGGCTAGTTCGGACAAGTTGAGCGGACGACCGACGCGGTCAAAGGCTTCAAAGACGTCCAGCGTTCTGTCGGCGGCTTTGACTCGCTTTTCTGTCGCCATGTTGGAGGCTCTTAAGGTTGTGTTGATCGGGCCTAAACATATCGCGGCAATGTTAACTGATTAACTGACTGACCCAAGGTCATTGAGGGGAATTGATGCGCTGCTGAGCATTGTTTCCGGAGTGCAACAGGCAGATGCAGCACAGCTGCGTCGGAACCGCTAGCGCAATGTAGACATCAAGGAGGCTGAGCGCGTTTCAGGCGTCGCTACACCTCGATCAGTCAACGCTGGTGCCAGAGGACTTGACCACCTTGCCCCACTTGCCGATGTCGGCCTGCAGCTTTGCTGCAAATTCCTGCGGCTCGATGAGGTAGGGCTCAGCCCCCAGCGCTGCAAACTTTTTTATCACATCCTTGGATTTGACGATCTCGTTCTCGTCTGCATTGATCTTGCGAATGATGTAAGAAGGCGTGAGCAAGTGCTCAGAAAATTGAGTTTTAAAAAGACATTAGGTATAGTATTTAACAATACTTGCATCGTCTACAAGCTGCAAAAAACTGATTGCAGCTTAAATCAACACAAAGTTTGTTTAGCTATTTAGAACCATCTAAAAGATTCATTCATGAAAAAAGACAACGAACCTTATCGAAAAATTAAGATTCGCCCTATCTCTGGGGGACTGGGTGCTGAGGTTAGTGGAGTCGATCTGTCTGAGCCGCCAACACAGGAAGTTAGGTCAGAAATTCGAAGGGCTTGGCTGGAGAATCTAGTAATCTTTTTCCGTGACCAGGACCTTGACCCGGCGCAGTTTATGGTGTTTGCGCAAAGCATTGGCAACCCTGTCGAATACCCATTTATAAAGAGTATTGATGGCTGGCCTTTCATCATCGAAGTCAAGAAATTGGAGCACGAGAAAGTTAATTTTGCCGGTATTTGGCATTCAGACACAACCTATCTTGATGAGCCTCCTATGGCTAGTATGTTGCTGGCGCGCGAGATACCCCCATACGGTGGCGATACATTATTCTCAAATCAATACCTTGCCTACGAGACTTTATCGGAGGGATTAAGGAGTACTTTGGAAGGTATGTATGCGGTTAGCAGTTCTGCTCGCGCCGATGTCTCCAAGACACGAGAAGACAGGGTTAAGACCGATGGATTAGCTGTAGTATCTAAAACCTACGAGGCAAGGCACCCGGTGATTCGCACACATCCTGAAACTGGACGCAAAGCACTTTATATCAATATTGCACATACCGCGCGCTTCGATGGATGGACTGAAGAGGAAAGTGCTCCGCTCCTAAATTACCTTTTCCAACACCAAATCCGTCCAGAGTTCACATGTCGCTTTGTTTGGCAGCAAGCATCTCTAGCGTTATGGGATAACCGCTGCGTACAACACAATCCTGTCAACGATTACCATGGCTTCAAACGATTGATGCACCGCATCACACTTGCAGGTGACCGGCCAACATAATAGTATCCAGCTTGGAAAATTTCATATAAAAAAATAATCGTGCAATCTGTCTCATAAACCAAACCATAGACTCAGATGCACGCAAGAGTGAATTGCTTGAAAGAACTTGGAATGATCCGGATATTTCAAATGCAAAAATGATTGTTCCAATGAAAAAGAATGGCGACTCGCGAACATTGTTTTTTCACCAGCCACAATGAGCTTGGCTAAACAAATGAGACCTACGTTTTCTCAAGCAACAAATTTGTCTAATCCAAAACTCCACATACATCGATTGAGCTTTGCAGGTAGAAATGGCATCACGCCAATTAACTACAGAAAAAAATGGACAAGTTTGACTTCCATGTTGTGTCGGCCAGAACTCCGTATAAATGATGTGCGCCATTGAGTTGCAGCGTCACTTTTGCGAAGTGGAGTAGGGGTGGGCGTTGCCTCTCAGATCATGGGGCACAGAGATCAAACTATGTTGTTGCGCAGATATGGACACCTTGACTCTTTTTCTCTTCAGAGTGCGCAAGAAGTTAGATGGAAAATTTCAGATACTTTGCTAAGTCCAATTTGAAGTAGATCCGAGTGGTTGGCTTTATGAAAATTCCATACATATTGGATGATTCAAACAAAAACTTCATATACTTTGAGCTGCGGTACGGCGGGTGTTCAGAGCAAAAGTAGTTGCACAAAAAAGTCGCAGCGTAAAAAGAAATGACACTGGTTTACATGCGAGTTCGCTTTTGTTGTTTTTAATAATATTTAAATATTACTCGTTATACTACAACTATACTACTTTGATCCCTTGAGAAATAGCTAAGCTGTTGTTTCTAATAGAGAAAAAGGTGAAATGTCGGCGTTTTCACACTGCAGGGGTCACAAGTTCGAAACTTGTACTGCCCACCACAATCAAAAATCCTGAAGACTATCAATACCTTAGGTAGTTTTCAGGATTTTATTTCTAAGATTTAAGCTTATGCTTCCCACGGAAGCTTTTTTTTCGTCCCAATTTTTATTGATCCTTACATAGAAAATTCATGAAAAAATGAATTGATTGCGGTTAAAGAATTCACTATGCTCACGCTTCGTGAGCAAATTGTGTGAACTTCCATAAGTTGAGATCGATGGCTTTTGATCAACTAAAACTGCAGTCTTACTACCGAGCTCGCGCTGCCCAGTATGATGAAATTTATTTAAAGGTTGAACGTCAATGCGACCTTTCCAAAATTAGAGACTGGTTGCCCCCCAAGTTTCATGAGGCTCATGTCCTTGAAATAGCTTGCGGTACAGGCTACTGGACTCAGTACATTGCACCAAGAGCCGCATCCCTACTTGCCATAG
>Ga0214919_10005498_pt1 | contig 17932 bp, 17 predicted proteins | sample LL1503_MetaG_FD_177994 | JGI IMG/M metagenome (GOLD analysis project Ga0214919, IMG submission 177994) | Freshwater microbial communities from Lake Lanier, Atlanta, Georgia, United States - LL-1503 | ecosystem: Environmental > Aquatic > Freshwater > Lake | place: USA: Georgia | collected...
CTTTGTGTGCCCAGGCTTGCGCCAGCGTGCGAGTCAAATGGATGGCTCCGGCCTTTGAGGCGGCATAGGCTGGATTGCCGCGTGTCGCCCGAAGACCACCCACCGACGATATCGTGATGAGCGAGCCCCGGCGTGCGGCCAAGACATCCTGAAACTTCTCGGCACAGGCCATCAAGCTGTTGAGGTTGACGTCGATGATGCGGCGGAAGGTGTCGATCTGGAACTCTTCTCGCCCATAGGCAACCGTGCCCTGGCACAGCACCAGCACGTCAAGTACTTCCGGCTGAGCTGCATCCCGCACCGCTGCAAAGTCACTGACGTCGACTTGGGCGTAGGTCAGACCGTCTAGATCGGAGCCTTCCAGGCCCTGGTAGTCAGCGGCGGTGGCACGGGTACCCCAGACCTGCACCTGTGCACCGTGTCTGCGAAAGGCCTGCGCAATGCCGTTGCCGATGCCGCTGGAGCCGCCCACCACCAGCACAGATTTGCCGGAAAAGTCCAGCGGGTTGGGAATCATGACCCGGTCCATCTCAAACCGGCGACACGGGGTTGAACTGGGGCGCCCTCTTTTCTTCGTAGGCCTTCAGTCCTTCAACCACTTCGGGGCCGGAGAAGCCGAGGATCTCAAGGGCCAGCGAGTTCTCAAAAATTGGCCATGCCATTTGAAGCCAATTGTTCATCGCCAGTTTGGTCCAGCGGATCGCCGAAGGTGCTGCCTTGGTCAAATTAACGGCCACCTTCAGCGCTGTTTCCTGCAATTTGTCGTCATCAACGCACATGGAAATCAGGCCGATGCGTTCAGCCTCTTCGGCGTACAGAGGTTCGCCGGTCATCAGGTAATACTTGGCTTTTGCCATACCGCACAGCAAAGGCCAGATGATGGCTGCATGGTCGCCGGCCGCGACACCAAGGCGCACATGACCGTCCACAATCTTGGCTGATCTGCCGCCAATGCTGATGTCTGACAGCATGGCCGCCGCCAGCCCGCCGCCGGCAGCTGCGCCGTTGATGGCTGACACCAAGGGCTTGGAAAAATGGATCATGTTCTTGACCAGGTTGCGCCCATCCTTCCACATGCGCGCGCGCCACTCGAAATCGGTGACCAGTTTTTGCTCCAGCTCAAAGTCGCCGCCTGCGGAAAAAGCGCGTCCCTCGCCGGTCAGGATCACGGCGCTGACCGAAGGGTCGTCTTCGATATGTTGCCAGATGGTGGTCATCGAGTGGTGGAACTCAAAATCCATCGCGTTGATTTTTCCGCGCGACATGGTGATCCGCAGCACCTGATCGGCAGGGCGGTCGAGTTTGAGCGATTGATAGGCGGGGTAGACATAGTCCATGGCAATTACCTTGTGGTGTTCGTGTTTGGGTTGGCGGCAGGCCAGTAGGGTTCACGCAGGGCGCGTTTGAGCACCTTGTCGTGCGTGGCGCGCGGGAATTCCGCGCGAAACTCTATGGCGCTGACTCGCTGCCATTTGCCCAGGCGGGCATTACCCCAGGTCATCAGCTCTGCCGGAGTCGTCACTGAGCCGCTCCGCATGATGGCCAGCAGCAATGGCGTCTCCACCCATTTGTCGTGCGGGATACCGATGGCGGCGACCTCGGCCACATCAGGGTGCTGCATGTAGACATCTTCAATGTCCGAAGCGTAGACATTGATGCCGCCAGACTTGATCATGTCCTTGATCCGACCCGAGATGTAGAGGTAGCCTTGTGTATCGACGTGCCCCAGGTCGCCGCTGCGCAGAAAAGTACGCCCCAGAGCATCGCGCCAGATCATTTTGGCGGTGATGTCCGGGCGTCGGTAATAGCCCTTCATCAGGGCGGGGCCGTAGCCAGTGATGTCCCCCACCTCGCCCGCAGGGAGGACGTGGCCTTCATCATCTAGGATCACGATCTCGCCACCAAGCATCGGCAGGCCGACCGTGCGTTCTTTGCCCGCCAGGGCCTTGTCCTCAGGCGAGGCCAGGGTGATGAAGCCTTCGGTTATGCCATAACACTCGAAGACGCGTGCGGTCGGGAAGAGCACCTTGAGCTCGGCCATCGTGCGGGCGGCAATGGCCTGTCCTCCGCTGAGCAAGACCTTCATCGAGCTCAAATCGAATTGGGCTGAGGTGGTGCACTCCAGCAGCACGATGTACTGGGTCGGCACCATGAAGACATGGGTGCAGCGCTCCTGCTGCACCAGAGCAAAAAATGCCTCAGCGCTGAACTTAGTCATCAGCACCGTGGTTCCGCCCCAATACACCGCCGGTAGCATGGTGATCCAGGTGCCGTTGGTGTACAGCGGCGTGGTGCAGATGGCGACCGACCACCGGTTCATTTCCAGCCCGGGGCCAAATCCAACGGAGTAGATATGACGGGCAAAATGACTGTGCTCGATGCCCTTGGGCACGCCGGTGGAGCCAGAGCTGTAAATGATGTTCATCGAGTCGCTGTGCGTCAGGCGGATCTTGACCTCGGCTGCCTCGCCAGCATCGGCCCAATCATCGGCACTGGTCCACCCAGCCTGGGGCGTGCCGGTGACGAAGTAGCCGTCGGCGCGCACCTTGCCCAGGGTCGGACGCACCTGCTCGACCGCGGCCAAGGTGGAGGGATCCGCAAACAGCAGCGCGGCGTCGCAGTCATTGATGGTCAGGCCCAGCGAGTCGCCGGCCATCATCACGTTGAGCGGAACCACCACGCCCCCGGCTTTGATCACGCCCCAGATCAGCTCAAACATGGCGATCGAGCTGTTCATCACCAGACAGACCTTGTCACCACGCGCGAGACCGCCGGCGAGCAGGGCATTGGCAACCATGTTGGTGCGCCGATGAAAATCGGTCCAGCTCAGCCGGCCTTCACCACACACCACAGCGGGTTTGCTGCCGTAGAGTGCGGCATTGATCCGAATCAGGTCGGTGTAGAGGAGCTCTGGCTGGTCCAGAAGCATGGGGGTACTTTCGGTTGGCATACGTCACTCTGGGTATGTGGGGTTGTCTGACCAAGGTCCGTGACGCAGAGGCGGCTCAGCAAAGGTTGTGGGCAGGCCCGTATTTCAAGCAGCGTCAAGGCCGCTGCAGCAACCATGTGGCGGCTTCGGCCGCCGTCATGCCTACCTCAACTCCGGCGGCTTTGGCGAGTGCATTGGCAGCGCTGATGACGCCATCATGGTAACTGCTCAAGCCCTCGCCCATGCGCGCAATGCGGGCATCGACCGTTGCACCTGCCAAGCCTTCTTTTTCGACCAGGAACAAGCCGGCGACTCCCGCGTCCTCTCGGCCTTTGCCGCCGTCAGAACAGATAAAACCGTGCGGCCGTACCCGAAGCAGGTAGGGCACGGCGCTACGCCCAGTGTGGCCGGCTGTAACCAGCACATTGCGTACATCCTCAGGCAGACCAAAGGCAATCGAATCGGTGCAGATAACCTGGCGTCCATCTTTATTGGTTTGCATCACTGTACGGTTGGTCACGTCAGAGGCTGAGGGCGACCTGGGCGTGCCATCCAGCATGGCGCGTGCTGCGTCCTGCACCCACATACCCGGCACAACGCCACAGTCCATGGCCGCGCGGTTGGCAAAACTGATTTTTCCCTGGGCGTACAAGTCAACCCCATCACCCAAACGCACGGTGGCCACGTCCGCTGCAGCCGCTGGAATATTCAAGGCTTCCAGGTACCACAACCCCGCGACAGAGGCCCCGGCAGGACCCACGGCGCAGTCCACGCCGATGGCTCCACGCGGCCGCATTTCGGCAATGAAACGCGCGGGCAAAACGCCGCAGTAAGAGGCATTGATCACCACATCGCGATCACGGTTGTCGCTGCCGACGTCGTAGGCGGAATCCATGGCCATGATCCGGCCCCGCGGGCCCATGAACAACTCGGTTTGCGCGCCCATCGTCAGACCGCAGTCTCACCGCCGTCCGGCACCAGTGTGGTGCCGGTCATGAACGCCGCATCATCGGAAAACAGGAAACAAACCGGCCCGGCGATGTCGTCAGGCTCACCCACACGTTTGAGCATATTCAGCGCGGCCGCCTGGGAGACGCCTGCGTCCAGATTGCCGCCGCCCCGCTGCTGCCACAAGGGTACAGTCATGCCGGTTCGTATACGCCCGGGCGCCACCACATTGACCCTCACAAGGGGTGCGGCTTCAAGCGCCAGTTGGCGGGAGAACCCAACGATAGCGCCTTTGGCCGCGCCGTAGGGTGAGTTGTTGGGTTGTGCCACCATGGCAGCGATGGACGCCACATTGACAATGGAGCCTCCCCCTTGCGAGCGCATGATCGGCAAGACATATTTACAGACCAGAAAAGTGCCGCCGACGTGAACACCCATCATGCGGTTCCAGCGTTCTAGCGTCCATGTTTCGATTGGGCCGAAGTCGGCGTGGCCTGCAGCATTGAAGACGCAATCGATACGTCCCATCTCCCGATGTGCCGTGCCCACAGCGTCACGCACGCCTTCTTCGCTGGCAACATCCACCGCCAAGCTGATCGAGCCTTTCAATTCCGCGGCGACCGCAGTGGCGCGTGCACCATCCAGGTCTAGAACGGCAACCCGTCCACCTTCACTGGCGAAACGCCGTGCCACTGCTGCGGCCAAACCTGAGCCGCCACCGGTGGTCAGCAGTACTTTTCCGTCAAATCTCATTGACATGGTTGTTTCCTTGCAGCTATCCGTTTGACCGGAAAAATTCAATGAGCTTGGCGGCTGTCTGCGCTGCAGCATGTTCGGGAAACCAGTGCCCTCCCGGGACTTGGTCTACCCGAAGGTTGCCGCAGCGCGCCGCCCAAGCGGCCTCAATATCCATCAGTTTGCACATCAGTCCATCGGCCCCCCACAAAGCGAAAACTGGACAATCGAGTTTGATGTGCAGATCGGCCTCGTCATGGGCAAGATCGATGCTGGCACCCGCGCGGTAGTCGCAGCACGAGGCGTGGATCATGGCCGGGTCGCGCCAGCAGCGTCTGTATTCCGCCAACATGTCGGCATCAAAGCTGTCCAGTCCCTTGCCGCCGACACTGACCAAGCAGTTTTCAAAATAGTAGTCTGGGTCTGCGCCGATGAGCCGCTCCGGGAACGGCGTCGGCAGGGGCAGAAAATACCATTGCCAATAGGTGGCCGCCAACTTGCGATTGGTCTGGTTGTAAAGCGCGTGGGTTGGCACGAGATCAAGGACTGACAGCGAACGTACTTGATCTGGCCAGTCCAAGGCCATCCGGTGGGAGACTCGTCCACCACGGTCATGTCCCACCACGTGAAAGCGCTCATGCCCCAGTGCGCGCATCAGCGACACCTGGTCTGCGGCCATGGTGCGAAAGCTGTAGTTGCTGTGGTCGTCCGCGCCAACGGGCTTGGATGAGTCGCCATAGCCTCGCAGGTCAGCACAAACCACCGTATGTTGGTTCACCAGAAGTGGCGCCAGCTTCGCCCATTCGCTCAGAGTCTGTGGATAACCATGCAGCAGCAAGACCGGGTCACCCTGCCCCCCGTAAACGCAGTTGATCGTGGCACCGTCAACCTCAATTTTTTTACGCTGAAAACCTTCGAACATCATGGCTCCCTGGTGTCTTTGCTCAAGCAAGCGTGCTGCGAAACATCAGCCGGTGGTTGGCTGGGCTATCCATACCGTCAAAATCGTAATCAATGGGGGCGTAATGCATGGTGCAACGGTTATCCCAGAAAATGATGTCGCCAGGTTGCCAGCGATGGCGGTAGGTATGGGCAGGTCGAACCGCCAATGCGAACAGGTACTCGAGCAATGGCGCGCTGTCTTCAACGCTCCAGCCGTCGAAGTGGTCCACCATTTGCTCACTCACATAGAGCGTCTTCCTTCCAGTGTCCGAATGAGTACGGATGACCGGATGAGCGAAGCCCCTCATGCGCTCCAATTCCTCAGGCGACACCGAACTGAAGGCTTTGCGCCCGCTCAAGCGTTGAGAGCGGGTGCTGAACAGCGTGTGCCAAGCGCGCAGCGGCTCCAGCGTCGCCTTCAAGCCATCTGACATGGCCTCATACGCTTGGTACATGTTCGCGAACATGGTGTCGCCACCAAATTGGGGCGCATGAACGCAGCGCAGTAGAGAGGCGCGCGCGGGAACGGGCAAGAAAGATTGGTCTGAATGCCACTGCTGGGCGGCGTTCTCGGTTTCCGAGCGTTGGCCGCCCTTCTTGATGTTGGTAACCGTGAAGATGTCCGGGTAGCCCTCAGGGGCGTGGCGACCCAACAAGCCAGTGTTGGCCAGTGGGCCGAAGCGACGGGTAAAGGCAAGATGCTGGTCATGGTCCATGGCCTGCCCCCGGAAGAGCAGGATGCCTCGCTCGCCCAGCAACTGCCACAGGGCGGCGATCGTGGTGTCACCGAGTTGATCGCTGGCGCGCAGGTCCAGACCGACGATTTCCGAGCCAGTGCGCCAGGACAATGGCCGTGACTGGTAGGGCAGTGTCATCGCTGCCGCTTGGCCGACAGTGTCTGAAGTGGGTGCCACGGTCGTCTCCTCAGAAAGGCGGAGCAGGCTAAAGGGGGGCGCCAGAGCGGACAAGCCAGCGGGCTTGACGCCATCGCTTTGTCAAAGCCAATCGCGGGTCTCAGGCGAGCGTAGAGCGGAACATCAGCCGCCGGTTTTCTGGCGCGTCCAACTCGGCGAAGTTGTAGTCCAAAGGCGCGTAATGCTGGCTGCAGCGGTTGTCCCAGAACAGGATATCGCCTTGCTGCCAGCGGTGCCGATAGGTGTAGGCTGGATGCGACGTCAGGTTGTACAGATACTCGAGCAATGGCTTGCTCTCTTCAATGGTCCAACCTTCAAAATGGTCGACGCATTGCTCGTTGATGTAGAGGGATTTTCTGCCGGTATCTGGATGTGTGAGCACGACAGGCTGCACGGCCCCCTCGACCCGCATCAGCTCTTCGTCGCCCAGCGGCTTGCGGCCTTTCATGACCTTTGAGCGGGTGCTGAACAGACTGTGAAAGGCCTTCAGGGGCTCCAGCGTTGCCTTAAGTCCCTCCGACAAATCTTCATAGACCGCGTACATATTGGCGAACATGGTGTCGCCACCATGCTGAGGTGCCAACTCGCACCGCAGCATCGAAGCGCGCGCCGGGACCCGCAGAAAGGTCTGGTCGGAGTGCCACTGCTGGGCTGCGTTCTCGGTTTCCGAGCGCGCGCCATTGGTCTTGATGTTGGTGACGGTAAAGATGTCCGGGTAGCCGGGTGGGGCGTAACGGCTGGTGAGCCCTGTTACCGCCAGCGCGCCAAATCGACGCGTGAACGCGAGGTGCTGGTCGTGGTTCAGACCTTGTTTGCGAAAAAGGAGGATGCCGCGCTGGCCCAGCAATTGCCACATTTGGCGAATGCTTTCGTCCGAAATATCATCGCTGCGTTTCAGGTCAATACCCATAATTTCGCTGCCTATGCGCCACGCAATAGGGCGGCTCTCAAACTGAGACATGCCAGCAGTGGCACTGGTAGTTGTGGTCTCTTGGACGGTATTCATGGTGTATCTCCTTATTGGGGTGGTCTGGATGGCTGCTTGCCTGCTAATTAGCCAAGCCTGGAATCACACGTTTTCCGTCGTAGGCATCGACGCCCTTGCGTTTGATCAGGTTCCAAGTCAGGTCCAAATAGTTGGCGCCGCGTAACACTCGGGCCAGTTCCTCGCGCAGGGCTTCAGGCATCTCCGGTGTGTCGGCGGGCATGGTCACATCCAGCCGAGCAGCATAGTCCAGCGTCACATGCAATGCTGCAGCGTTGCCAATGTCTTTGCCTATCGTGATGGCGCCGTGCCAGGGGATGATGATCGCGACGTCGTCGGCGGCCAGCGCTGGGCCAATGGCCGTGAAATCATCGCTGGCGCTTATGCAGGTGCGGCCATGAAAGTAGGTGGTAAGGTTGTGCAGCGTGCGTACCGGTCGGCCGAAGGCTGATTGGGCGGTCAGCCAGAAGCCGTGCGTATGCACGATGGCATTGACATCTTCCCGCTGTTTGTAGATGCCATGGTGGAAGGTCAGCCCTGGGCTGACATGGGTCTCGCATTCAATGACCCTGCCATCGAAATCGAGCAGTGCTATGTCCCGCAGCTGCATTTCTTCGAAGGTTTTGTCGAACGCGTTGATATAGAACTCTTCCTTGCCCGGCACTCGGACCGAGACATGCCCGCCTATGTTTGGGCCAAGGCCATACGCCGCCAGGCCACGAATGGCTTGCAGAACTTGTTCACGTTGGGAAAGTTCAACCATGGTTCACCTCCTTGGTTCCGAATGCCTCTTGGTCTAAGCCGGTGCGGCCGCTTTCGCGGATACACCGGCCTGGCCAAGGTAATGCGCAATAACATCTGGGTCACGTGCGAGATCGGCGCTGGGGCCGTGATGCACGATTCTTCCCTGCTCAAGTACGAAGGCATGGTTGGTGGCGCGCAACGCAGCCCGAGCATTCTGCTCTACCAACAAGATCGTCAGGCCTTCCTTGTTGAGTTCTGCCAGCGCAGCTAACACCGCCTTTGCCAGCAACGGCGACAGGCCCAGGCTGGGCTCATCAAGCAACAACAGCCGCGGTCCACCCATCAGCGCGCGACCGATGGCCAGCATCTGCTGCTGTCCGCCTGAGAGCGAGCCGGCGCGCTGCTGGCTGCGTTCCTCCAGGATCGGGAACAGGGTGTAGACCCGGCGCAGGTCGTGCGTCGGCTTGCGGCCGTGCAACGCGGTCACGCCGACTTGCAGGTTTTCGAGCACGCTCAGTTCACCCAGGATCTGGCGCCCTTCCGGCACTTGCAGCAGACCGGAGCGGGAGATACGGAATGCAGCCTCGCCGGTGATGTCGCGGCCGTCGAGCTTGATGGTTCCACCGATGGTGCCCAGCAGCCCGCTGATGCAATTCAGCAAGGTGGACTTGCCGGCTCCGTTGGGCCCGATGATCGCCACCATGTCGCCTTGCACGACCGTCACCGACACGCCGTGAAGAACTTCGTTGCCGTTGTAGCCGGCATGAAGGCCCGAGATCTCAAGCATCTTTGTCATCTCCCAGGTAGGCTGTGATGACTGCCGGATTGTTCACCACCTGCGTGGCAGTGCCCTCAGCGATCAGCACGCCGCCATCGAGCACGTACACATAGTCGCACAGGTTGGTCACAAAGCGCATGTTGTGCTCGATCAGCAACACGGCCATGCCCTCGCCCTCTGTAGCCAGATCGCGGAAAATTTCACCCAGCCCGGCGGCCTCCACTTCATTGATTCCGGCTACGGGTTCATCGAGCAGCAGCACTTCGGGCTTGAGCGCCAAAGCCCGCATCATCTCGACCCGACGCTGGTCGCCATAGGACAAGGAGCCCGCTGGGTAGTCGGCGTAGCGGGTCATGCCAAAACGATCGAGCAGGCGGAACACCTCATCCCGAAAGCGCGCGGTCTCGGCGCGCGAGGACGGGAGGCCGAACAACTGAGACACCAGCGAAGTCTTCTGGTGCCGGTACATGCCGATCATCACGTTGGCCACCACGGTCGCATCAGGCAGTAGGCGGATGGTCTGGTAGGTGCGCGCTAGCCCGGCCCGCGCAACCTCGTGCCGCGGGGCTTCGGTGAGGTCAATGTCACCAAACCGGATGTTGCCCTGGCTGAGCTTGTAGACGCCGGTGATGAGGTTGACGACCGTGGTCTTACCGGCGCCGTTAGGGCCAATCAGCCCTGTGATCTTGCCGCGCGCTATTTCCATGTCGAACGGCGAGACGGCCTGCAAGCCGCCGAAGCGTTTGCCGACTCCCTTGAGGACCAATGAAGTCATGTCATTGCCTTCGGTACCTTTGGCGCCAACATGCCGGCGCGCGCCAGCCTGCGGTTGTGAAGTTTCATGACGATGGTGTCGTAGACCCCAAAAGGAAGAAAGGCCATTACCACCACCAGCAGCAGGCCGTAGACAGCCTGGCGGTAGTCCGCCAACGGTCGGAAGATTTCCGGCAACAGCACGAGGATCGTCGTTCCGACCAGCGGACCGAGCACGGCCCGGCGGCCACCCAGCACCACTGCAGACAAGGTGCCGATCAGGATACTGAAGCCGAACTGTTCGGCTGTCAGGCTGAAATTTCGCAGTGCATCCAGCCCGCCAAACAGCCCAGCGATGGCGCCAGACAGCGCAAACGACAGCACGTGGTACCTGGCCGGATTGACGCCCAGAGATGCCGCAACCGGCGGGTCTTGGCGCATGGCATCGAAAGCACGCCCGATGCCGCCTTGCCCCAGCAGGGTCAGCAGCGCCATGGTGGCGAGCATGGCAAAGAACAGTATCCAGGGCGTCACGACGCGTGGGATGTTGTGGAAGCCGAGCGGACCGCCGGTCAACTCTTCGAAAAAGAGGATCAGTGCGACGAGTATTTCGACGAAGGCCAGCGAAGCGATGGCCTGGTACACACCGCGCAGCCGCGCCAGCGGAGCCGAGAGCAGTAGCCCGCACAACAGGCCTAGCAGAGTGCCGAGCCCCACGGCCACCGCCGGGTGCAACCCGTGCTTGACAGTGAGGATGGCCGCGGCGTAGGCTCCGAGTGCGGCGAAGCCCGATGTGGCTACCGAGAATGTGCCGGCGCGGAAGACTATTGCCTGGCTCAACGCATAACCAGTGCCGATGAAGATCAGGTCGAGCAGCGGAAGATGTGGGGTGATGAAACTCATCATGGTTGACGGTCCTCGGGCTTACACGCGCTTGGTCGGAGATTCCGTCATACTCTGGGCGAAAAGTCCATCGGGGCGGACCATCAGAATCACGAACAGCAACAGGAATATCACGGCGTCCACCAGCAAGGCCGGCAAGTAGGCACCCGACAGAGATTGCAGCAAACCCAGCACCAGGCCGCCGATGAGTGCCCCCGGCACGCTGCCCAGGCCGCCGAGAATGATGGCCACGAAGGCCTTGAGCAGGAACGGCTCGCCCATCAGAAACTGCACCGCATTGAATGCCAGGCCAACCATGACGCCAGCGGCTCCCGCGAGCGCGCCGGACAGGAAGAATGTCTGGTAGAAGATGGCGTTGGGGTTGACACCCAGCAACTGCGCAGCGCGGTAGTTGCCGGCCACCGCGCGTATCTGCCGTCCCTGCGGCGTCCGGTAGAGGTAATAGGCCAGAAGGGCGACCATGAGCACCGCAACGCCGAGCATAAGCAACTGCAGCATCGTGACACGCAGGCCCAACACCACGATTGCATCAATCGGCACCGTGCCGAAGGGAAAACGCATGGTCTGGGTCTTGGACACGTACTGTCCGACGCTCAGGATAATCAGGCCAGCTCCGATACTGGAGATCACCGAAGCTAGCTCCGCATCGGCCAGTGCCAGTTTGCGAAGTGGTTTGAAAGCAATCACCTCGACGAAAATTGAGATCAGGCCCGCGCCGAACATGGCGATTGGCAGCGCCGCCCAGATCGGCAAACCGATGCGGACCATGAACAGGCCAATGAAAGCGCCCGACATGAACACCGCGCCGTGCGCCATGTTCATGATCCGGTGGATGCCGAAAATCAGCGTGAAGCCGAGGGCGAACAGCGCATAGACGCCGCCCAAGACCAAGCCATTCAAAACCTGCTGTGCAATCATGAATTGGGGGCCTGACGAGAAAGCACCGGCGCCAATGCCCGCCGGTGCGCGTCTGGCAAGTGCTTACAGGGGTGCTGCTACGAACTTGCCGCCCTGAACCATCAGGAAGGTAGCTCCGTAGTTCGGGATGCGGTCCACGTAGCTGTATTTGCCAGATCCGACCACGACCGGTACATCTTTAGTCTTGGCAAGGGCATCACGAATGGACTCGCGCGTCGGATTGGGGCCGGCCGCCTTGATGGCAGTGGCCACAACCGTCATATAGCTGTAACCCAGGGCAGCCCAGTTGTCGGCATCCTTACCAGTCTTGGCCTTGTAGGCAGCGGCAAATGCCTTGCCTGCCGGTGTACTGCCGCCTGGCATCCAGTCAGAGCCGAAGATCAGGCCTTCGACCGCTGCGCCGCCGATCTCGATCAATTGTGGCGAAGAAAGTCCCGACTGACCCAGCAGTTTGACACTGGCCGGTAGGCCAGCTTGTTTCAACTGAATGGCCATGTTGGCTGCACTTGGCCCGAGGGTGAACAACACCACGCAGTCAGGTTTGGCAGCCACGATCCGGGTTGCGATGGTCGAGAAATCGGAATCAGCCTGCTTGATGCCGGTGCGTTCAACAATCTTCATGCCACGCTTTTCGACGTTCTCGACGAAACCTCTCTCAAGGTCGACGTAGGCTTCATTGTCTGTAAAGCGCACCGTAGCACAAGCCTTGACTTTGGCAACGTTCAGAGCGTAGTCACCCAGGGGCGGCATCGTGACAGCGCCGGGCTGCGCTGATATGAAGCCCCATGGGCCAGCGGCAAGCAGTGCCACCGCGTTGGTCATCGCCTTCATGCCGATCTTGGCGTCGTTGGCAACGCCGGCTGACGGAATGGCCTCTGGCGCCGTTGTGGGGCCTAGGATAAACAGGACGCTCGGGTCGGCTGCGTAACGGGTCACTGCGGCCATTGCCTGAGGCCGCGCCGAGGCACTGTCGGCAACTTCATAGACGATTTTGTCCCCGCCAAGGAAATTGCGGGCGTTCAGCTCGTCAGCGGCAAACTTCATACCGTCAGATGCCGGAACGCCCACGAATGCTGCGCCCCCAGTGAGCGCCTGCAAAATGACGATCTTGCGATCTGCTGCTAGAGCCACTTGCGACGCCAGCGCCAGTCCCGCCGCCATGGCGAGGCCTTTGAAAACTTTTTTCTTTGAGCTCATGTGTCTATCTCCTGTGTTGTTAAGTTGTAAATTCGATTAGGTTAATTATATTTTTTGCGTACTATCCATATATTTCGTCGCCCTGTCAAGTCTATTTACGTATATTCCGACTGGAGCACTGGTCGGGGGGTACACGAGATGTATTCGGCTAGGACATCGCCTTGAACCGTGACATGGCCGCGCATCAGGGCGTAGGCTTCGTCGGCTTTTCCGGTCGAAATCAGGCTCAGAAGCTCCTTGTGATCGTCGTTGTTGGCCTCTTGTCGGCCTTTGGCACGCAACTGAAACATCCGATAGGGATTTAGCCGAATGGCCAAGCTGCGGGTGGTCTCGAACAAGACATCGTTGTGCGTGGCACGCCATAGCGCGACATGAAAACGAATGCCTTGGTGCCCAAACTCATTCTCGTCACCTGCCTGCAGCGCGGCCTCCGAGGCTGCTTGAATCGACGCAAGCGTATCCATCTCCTGGGGAGTGATGCGTCGGGCAGCAAAGCGGGCACAGACTGCCTCAAGCTCGGACAGGGTCTCGAACATCTGGATCAGGCGGCGGACATCGAGCGGTGCCACTACGGCCCGCTGGCGCGACGGTTTTTCGACCAGTCCGGCCTCGATCAATTGCAGCAGTGCTTCGCGCACTGGCGTTCGGGACACCGAAAACCGGCGGGCAATCGCTTCTTCGTCCAAGGGTGATGCCGGCGCAAGCAAGCCTGCAAAAATCTCTTTCTCAAGGGCGCTGCGCACAATTTCACACTGGGTCAGTTTCTTTTCGTCCCGGGCCTTGACACGGCCGCGAGGACGCGCCGGTTTTGGGCTGTCGGAGCCCGTGCGTTCTGAGAAACCGGAGGGTGCTTGATCCATCATTGGTTTTCCAATATATTGGTGCCTGCTTGATTTTATATAATTTTTCACTATGATGACGAAAAGTCGATTAGCAAATATCCGACCTCATCAAGCAAGTCCAACATGCTGACCTTCCCGCACTTTACGCCTAACTTTGAGCGTGCGCACTGGACGCTCCCCCATGTGCTTGAGCACCAAGCGACGCACAGGCCGCAGCGCCCTTTCCTGTCTTGGACTGATGCGGGGCCCGCCCTGTCCTTCGCCCAAGTGAATGCCATAGTCAACCGGCTTGCCCATGGGTTGGCCAATTTTGGCGTACATCGCGGCGACCGGGTGTGCATCCTTTTACCAAACTGTCTTGAATTTATTTTCACCTGGTTCGCCCTGAATAAATTAGGGGCGGTCGAGGTTGCAATCAGCGATGCGTACAAAGGGAGCTTCCTTGCTCACCCGCTGCAATTGGCGCAGTCCCAAACCCTGGTCACTACTCGAACACTGGCGCGGCGCCTATTCGATATTGAAGACCAAATACCGATCGAGCAGATTATCCTGGTTGACGAGCCGGGCGGTGACCCGAGCTTGGCTGCGCCCGCGTTTCGCCGAATCAGTCTGCACCGGTTCGCTGATATTTTTTCAGACGACATCGCCAACCCACCCCCTGTGGTGACGCCGCAGGATCCCGCGGCTGTCCTGTTGACCTCTGGTACAACAGGCCCGTCCAAGGGTGTTGTCATGCCGCACTCGCAGTTCTACTTCTTCGCCGAGGAGGACGTGCAACTCATGCGCTTGACGCAAGACGATGTGTACATGACGGGCTTTCCCTTGTTCCATGGAAATGCCCAATTTTTAACGGTCTACCCCTGCCTGATCGCAGGTGCACACTGTGTCGTCTACCCGCGTTTCAGCGCCTCCGACTGGGCCGGTCGGGCGCGCCGCAGCGGTGCGACCGTGACCAACCTGCTGGGTGCGACATTGGCCTTCATTTGCGCCCAAAAGCCATCTGAGAACGACCGAGCGCACCGTATTCGCTGCATTTATGCGGCTCCACTGGCAACAGACTTAGCCGGGCCGTTTTCCGAACGGTTTGGCGTAAGAGAATTCGTCGATGGGTTTGGGCAAACCGAGATCTCCAATGTGTTCATGACGCCCCCCGGGGCTGCGCGTCCCCCGGGCGCAAGCGGCGTGCTGGTGGATCAGTGGTTTGAGATCAAGTTGGTTGATCCCGAAACCGGCGATGAGGTGGCCCCTGGACAGGCGGGTGAGTTGTTGGTGCGTCACAAGCATCCGGGAATTATTTCAACCGAGTACCTGGGTATGCCCGAGAAGACCATCGAGTCGAGAAGAGACTTGTGGTTCCACACCGGCGACGCGCTCAAACGCGACGAACAAGGTTGGTATTATTTCGTGGACAGGGTCAAGGACGCGCTGCGCAGACGTGGTGAAAACATTTCGTCATTTGAAGTGGAGGCAGTATTGCGGAGCCACCCTGACGTCTCAGACTGCGCTGTGATCGGCGTTGCTGCCGACCAGGAGGCTGGCGAGGACGAGGTCATGGCCTATATCGTGCCGCGTGTAGACACAAGCCCTAACTTTGGTGATCTGGCGGCTTGGTGCGATGCGCGCATGCCAGCTTTCATGATCCCGCGTTATTTTGACACCTTGAGCGAGTTGCCCCGAACACCCACCGAGAAGGTTCGAAAGAAGGAGCTGCGCGAGCGTGGTCTGGGACCGCAGACTTGGGATAGAACTCGGCATGGCGTTGCAGACGCCGGCAAGACCGGTGCTGATCCAGCCAGGGCAGCCTAATGTCAAACGCCCTCACGAGCCACAGCGAATGCATCTTGCTCACAACCCACGCCAAGGTCGCGCTGGTGACCTTGAACCGTCCGCAGGTCGGCAATGCGTTCAATGATGCCATCCGGACCGAATTGCCCCGTTTGATAGAGGCCCTTGATGGCGATGACACCTATGCCGCAATTGTGATCACCGGGGCTGGGGAGCGTGGATTTTGCGTTGGTGCAGATATCAAGGAGAGTCGCACGATCGGCACTTCGGTGCAGGAGCGCCGGCGCATGAATAGCAATGCCTGGATTGATCGAATCGCGGGGCGCTCCAAACCATTGATTGCTGCGATTCATGGCTACTGCCTGGGCGGCGGGCTAGAGTTGGCGCTGGCCTGTGACCTCCGCATGGCTGCGCCGGGCGCTGTGTTTGGCTTGCCAGAGACTGGCTTGGGTTTGATTCCCGGGGGTGGAGGCACCCAACGCTTACCCCGCGTCATTGGACTGGGGCGAGCACTTGACATGATGTTGACGGGTGACCGAGTCAACAGTGACGAGGCCCTCAGCATGGGACTAGTGACCCGGATGACTTCGGGTGCAGACACCTTGGTGGCAGAGGCCTTGGCAGTCGCTGCACGTATTGCGGTGAGGCCGCCGACCGCCAGCGCTTACGCCAAGGAAGCAGCCAAGTCTGGATTGGAAATGGATTTGCAGGCCGGCCTAAATCTTGAGAAAACGCTCTTCTCCCTGCTGATGAGCACCGCTGATCGTGCAGAGGCGGCAGCAGCATTTCGGGAAAAGCGCGAGCCAAGATTTACCGGGAATTGATTGGAATTTATGATGACAGACAAGCACATTGTGGTCGTGGGTGCCGGGTTGATGGGCACCGGTATTACCCACGCTTTTTTGGCGAGTGGGCATCACGTCACCTTGGTAGACACAAATGCAAACGCGTTGCACCAGGCACAGCAATCCATAGCTAAGATTTTTAGTGATGGCGTGCGGCTTGGCAAGACGACCGAAGCTGATGTGGCAGATGCCTTGGCTCGAATGACGGGCGCCGAACACCTGCGGGGTGCATCTGGCGACACGGCCCTTGTCATGGAGACGGTGACCGAGAGCCTGTCGATCAAGCAGGCGATCGTTCGCGAGGCTGAGGCCTGTTTCAAGGAGGGCACGGTGATTGCCACCAACACGTCGGCCTTGAGCATCACCGAGATCGCTTCGGTGGCCAAAACGCCCGCGCACGTGATTGGTATGCACTTCTTTAATCCCGTGCACAAGATGAAATTGGTGGAGATCGTGCGCGGGCTCGAGACTTCGGATGAGACGGTGGCGCGAGCTCGAGCCTGGGCTTCGGCCATTGGCAAGACGTCCATTGAAGTCAATGAGGCGCCGGGCTTTACCACCAGTCGGATCTCTGCTTTGCTTGGCAATGAGGCCATGTACATGCTGTCTGAAGGAGTTGCCAGTGCAGAGGATATCGATACCTCCTTGCGTATGGCGTTCAATCACCCGATGGGACCTCTGGAACTCGGCGACCTGACAGGATGGGATACGAGACTGGCGGTGCTCCAATACCTGCACCAGACGCTGGGTGAAAAATTCAGACCCTGTCCGCTGATCATCAAACTGGTCAAGGCCGGTCGCCATGGCCGCAAGACGGGGCGCGGCATCTATGAATACGATGACAAAGGCGTGAAGATACCGCACTCTGGCGTGAGGCCTTTCTGATGCATGATGTGATCATCGTTGAGGCGCTGCGTACGCCGGTTGGGCGCTTTCGCGGTGGGCTGAAACAGGTGCGTGCGGACCACTTGGGTGCGGCGGTTCTAGGCGAGTTGGTTGCACGGTCGGGCATCATGCCAAACGACGTCGACGACGTGGTATTTGGATGTGTCACCCAAGTCGGCGAACAGTGCGGCAACATCGCCCGTACGGCCTTGTTGTCGGCGGGCTGGCCGGAGTCGATTCCAGGCATGACGGTAGATCGAAAGTGCGGCTCCGCAGAGGCAGCGATTCATGTGGCGTTCGCCAACATCGCTTCGGGGCTCAGCGACAGCATGGTGGCTGGGGGTGCTGAAAGCATGACCCGAGTGCCCATGGGTGGCAATCGTGATGTTCACGGTATTCCCTTTGGCTGGCAGCTTAACGAGCGTTTCGCGTTGACTTCGCAGGGAGAAGCAGCCGAACGCCTCTGTGACCTCTGGAGCCTAACGCGCGACCAGCTTGATGATTACGCGATGGCGAGCCACGGGCGCGCCGCCCGTGCGGCCGATGCTGGTCACTTTGACCAAGAGATCGTCCCCATTGACGTCGGCCGCTGGTGTGAGCGTGGCGACGACCCTGTCACTGACCTGGTTGTGCGCAGCGATGAAACCATTCGTCGCGACACGAGTCGTGATCGGCTGGCCACGCTCAAGACCAGTTTTCGACCGGAGGGCGGTCGGGTGACTGCGGGCAATGCGTCCCAGATCTCAGATGGCGCAGCAGGTCTGTTGTTGATGGCCGCTGAGCGGGCGAAAGGATTGGGGCTGCGGCCCAGAGCCCGAATTCGAGCAGT
>Ga0214919_10005499_pt1 | contig 17931 bp, 22 predicted proteins | sample LL1503_MetaG_FD_177994 | JGI IMG/M metagenome (GOLD analysis project Ga0214919, IMG submission 177994) | Freshwater microbial communities from Lake Lanier, Atlanta, Georgia, United States - LL-1503 | ecosystem: Environmental > Aquatic > Freshwater > Lake | place: USA: Georgia | collected...
CTTAACTTATTAGCCTTAAAGTAATCATAGATCTCACGACTGATAGTACCCATGACTGTTTCACCACCATAGCCCCACATGCTGACTTTATAGGTGCGTGGAGTAAACTTTAATGTAGCAATTAGCTTTTCTTGTTCTGCTAGTTTCTGTGCTTCTAATTCTTTCTTAGTAGGTTTTTTAGTTTTAGTCTCTGTAAATGGCCATTCAGCCTTGAGTTTTTTAGTAGCCATTTCGTCTCTCCAATAACCAGATAATGTATAAGAATGCTGTCAGATGTGCAAAGTTATATGCGCCCACGGCACTGAACACGATATAAACGAATACAAATACAAATAATCTAAGATCATGGTTTTCATCAATCTTAAGATCATGTGTTAGATCCTGTAAGAATAATTTAATCCAAGTTGAATATTTGTGCCATTTATTCAACACAAATAATTTGATGTCTGCCCATCGACTTTTAAAACTCACTATATTCTCCTTAAGTACAAGTTCTTTGAACGGTTAATTTAATTTTTGCAAGGTCTTCAAGTTGTTGTGTAGTTCTAATACTTACTCGTAGAGTTCCGTAGACATTTTCCTGTCCAAATATGTTAGGTCGACTATTTGTATAACGGTCATTTAAATTATATGTTCCCGCAGGACGTTCATATCGTATAAATCTCTCGTTATTGATTGTAGCACAGCGACTGTCGATTATATTTCCACCTGCGTCTAATAGATCAACCCTAAGATCTATATGTTGTTGTCCGTCGGTACGTAATTCGTTGTTAATCATGTGTAGGGTTTCTATATCAGGAAAATAATATCCTTCAGTAGCCCCAAAGAATCCTGCTTTGCGAGAAACACGCACATCGGGCTCACTACCACATATATCTTTACCTAATTTTGTGTTGGCTCTACTCACACCTTGTAATACCGCCCTGGTCAATTTATTACATTTAGCAGTATTAACCGCCACAAGATCTAATGCTTCATTTAATGCTTCTATCCAAGATCGACTCATAGTAATCGAATACGGTATATCGACATAGGCCTGTCTTAAATTACTAATTTTAAATTCAGTTTGACCTGAGTTAATTACATAAGCATTTTCGGGATAGCTAGATAACACCTGACCGATTAATACATCTCCATTGGCACGCTGTTCTAATTGTGAATCAATTTGATCTCGAGCTTTTAGTCCATCTACGATATCAACTCGTTCACCACGTGATATCTTACGTTGGGCAATCTTGCTACTAGCGATAGTGATTGACATATTTAAGTGCCACCAACCATGGTCATCTTGTTGTTGCTTTTGGATCACATAATCGTCAATATATCCTGCACTATATTGAGATACTTTGTCTTTAGTGATCCTATCACCGCTGATTTCCAGATCACTGACTATGATCTGACCCACTACCTGCTCTATAGCAGAACTAAAACAAGATCTTTTAGCTTCTTCAATAGAATAACCTTCACACTGTTTTTCTATCGTTACTGTAGGATGAATTCCACCCGTCTTAGGTATGTCAGCATAGACACTGGTTGACGCTAGTAGTCCAATGGCCAGACAAGAACCTAATCTCATTTGGCAGATTCTTGACGTGGCTGAGTAACTTTTTCTTTAGTCCACTCTGCTGCGCCAGTAATATCTTTACCCATGCCTGCTACAGTTGAACAAGCCGCGATACTCAACATTAATGTTAACGCTAAGATAATTTTCATTGTGCTAGTTCCTGACTGGTTGTTTTAACTTTAGTAACACCGTGATCTAATATTTGAGCAACACCACTAAACCCTACGGTGGATATAATTATACCTACCACAACGCCTACGATGAATGTTTTCATTTAGTTAGATCCCATCAATTTACGTAATTCATTTGCGGCACCAACAGTTGATACACCCGTACGTACTTCTACAACAATAGTACGACCTGCTTGATCAATCTTTTCATCGCTGATCACAACACCACGTAAAAGTGCTGTACTTGATGTATTGATGTTCTCACGTACAATTTCAGCAATCTTCTCACTATTAGTATTTGGCGCACCTTCGACTGCCCTAGGAGCAGTATCTTTACTACCGTCATTATACGCATTAGTAATTACTGGATCACCATTAGCATCAAAGTCTTTGTCATCAACTTTAATTTCTTCAGCCATACCATTGGTAGTATTTTCTAAACTCTTTTGTACTGCTGTAGATAATACTTTAGTTGACCGTGTAGTATTAAGTTGAGTTGAAATAAACTCAGCGATGTTACGTTTAGCACGTAGTTGGGCAACTTGGGCCGCTTGCTCGATTGAGAAAGCATTATTACCTGCGATAGGTGCTGTACCTTTACTAGTAATTTCTAAGAATTTGCCATCCGCACTGAACGTAATAGTCATAATGCCAGCTGGCCTGTGAAATACTGTTGACACTGGTTTAGGACGGATACTATCCGTCTCTGGTTTTAAATCTGCGTTTTTAATTATATCCTTATTACCAGCGCAACCAACTATTAATAGGGCACTAGCAACAGCAAGGCTAAGTTTCTTAATGTTCACGAATGAACTCCTTTCAAGTTATGTGATAATCTTATCACGTTACAAACATTATACTATCTATTTTGGTAAAAGTCAATTGGATTTTACTTGACTAATTCTGCTGGAGCCTGTAGTGGAATAGCTTTTTGGGCTACAGGAACTTGGACTGTTTTACAAGTAATTTCATCTTTGACCTTACTACCACCAATGAACAATATAGAAGAATTTACTATATTTTCAGATTGGCAGTTTAACACCGTGCGTGTGGGTTGATTTGTGGCGCATCCAAACATGGCCATGGTTAAAACTAATATCAACTTATTCATAGATTATGATCTCCTTGATTGAACGGTTTTTTGCATCTAATAATTGTCGTTGGCTTAATCCAAAGGTTTGGTAACCTTCTGATACCATGCTGTAATAGCCATCGCTTGGAGCATATCCCTGTTCACGTGGACCCATTATATAAGTCATAGCGATATATGATTGATTATCGTGCTCAACTGATACGGTCTTTTTATCATAAAACTCTGGATAGCCTTCTAACATGTCTAAATTAGATTCATCTGTGTCTGTGATGGTCCAAAGCACTCCTTCTACCTGTTCTTTAGGACTAGGCACTATAGTAGCAAAGCTCTTGAATTCAAACCTATAGCCAGGAAGCACGGCTTTACCCATTGGAATAGCACTTGGGCAACGATAGGCCATTTCATCTAGATTAGTGTTCATGCCATAGGCAAAATATAGTTTTACAGACTTACCCATGATCCCTTGGCTTTCGTATAAAATATGTGATGCCCAACTTTACCAACAACCTTTTCACTGTCCTTCCACGGTGGGTTGGTATAGTCAGCATGATAATATAGGGCTTTCTTTAGGGTTTTAACTCGATACCCTTGCCCTAATACTGCCTGGGCCACTGCGCGACTCTCGTGCCAGTTTTCACTATCTAATTTGGTTGTAGCTAACTCTTTATCGTTGGTCCAACTAAACTGATCTGGACTATAAACCACAGAACAGACGTTATGCCCCCAGTAACCACTGGCTACACGATTAAGGGTTACCTGTGCTACAGCATATTTGCCCATGGTATCTTCGGTACCAGCTTCAAAGAAGATATTGCGAGCCAGACAATCTAATTCTTTACTAGAATATTTGAATGGTTTGGTTTCTTTGAATAATACTAATTCTGTGGTTTCTTGGACGTTGCTATTTTTAATGATAGCCATGGTCTTTTGCATGTCCTGCATGGCTTGATTTTGGCTGATTAATCCCCAACTACCCCAAGCTAAAATACCAAAAATAATATACTTAAACATGAGCTTACCTCCATATTGTCTGTGTATTATACAGGATATTTTGGTAAAAGTCAAGGAATTGATAAATAAAATTATAGAAGCACTAAATTTATAGGATTAAAAAATGGCTATATTATATAAAACAACTTTTTCGAAATTAGCTGGAATCTCGAACTTTCCTCCTTCTCTAGAAGGTAGTTCGTACTTTACAACTTTTCAATCGGCGCTTGATAATTATACCGTTACTGATGCAGGTAATACAACCTTTGTGCTATTTAACAGCTTAACAGATTTAACAGCCTACATCAACAGTATAGCGTTAACAGCAGGACAACAAGCAGATTTACTTGAATGGCAAACAGCTAATAATATTACAATCTCATATGAGCTATTTGATTTATCAACATCAGACACAACTCCGCCTGCACCATTTGGATATGGCGCAACTGCACCTTAAGATTTTATATCCAATAAAAAGCCCCAGGACGGGGCTTTTTTATGCTCGGCGCAGCCTGAGCTATTAGATAGCGAACATCTTAGCACGTGAACCATTTACGTCACGAGCAGAGATTTTATACGCTGTATTACCACTTGTGTTAGTGATAGTTTTAACTTGTAAACCAGCCGCACGTAATTCTGAAATACGAGCAGTTAATTTAGCGATACCGTAGTTAGCTTGAGCTTGTGCTACAGATAAAGTACGGTTTGTACCACGTAGGTATGTTTCTAAAAATGATGCTTGATTTTTAACTTTATGTAAGTTAGTTGATTTACGTTTTGCCATTTGTTTCTCCATTTTTGAAAATAAATTTAAAATTGACATTTCTGTCCTTTCTATAAAAGCTGACAACCCATCAGCGTTAGTATTATAATAGCACCTGCTTAACTATTAAGCAACGATTAATTTAACCAAAATTAGTTAATCTGTAGATCTACTACATTATCCACACGGAAACTGCGCCATTCTCGTTTGTCTGTACACCAAACACAGACTACAGATTCATTTGGTTTCTTTGTACCTTTATGTTCCACTTTTGGAACTAGATCTTCTTTAAGGGTACAGGGCATAACTCTGGTTTCACCGTTCACTTTGGTAAATGTTACAGTACACTCATGTTTGGTTAATGCTTCAAGTAATATATTTTTGTCCATTATCTTTTCTTTCCTTTTTTAAGATCTAAAATAGCCTGGGCTTGTTTACGTTGTAGTTCTTGAGTAGTATCGAGATCTTTGTTAAGAGCTAGATTAGCATTAGTTAATTTGACTATCAGATGTTTGAGATCTTCATCTTCTGCTTTTAGTTTATCGATCTGTTTCTGCATGTCTATGACTGCTAGCCTCGAACGATCTAGTTGATCATTGACTTTTTGGATCGTAGACAACAAGATCAATCCTGTTATGACTGCTATGAAAAATATAGTCCATGTGGTTTGTTTACCTGTCACTGTATATCTTCCTCCTGTAATGTGTTCCAAGTCATTGATTTAGCACGCTCATCCAATTCACGTTCTTTAGCCTGTGCCAGTAAAGGTAATAGTGCCGTCATGCTTTTTAATATCATATCGCAACCTGTGGGAGTTAGTTTACTATACTGAGGCCCCACTCCACTATTATAAAAATAATCAGGATTATCAACAACGGCCTTGACACTGCCTTCTATCATGATCATGACTTCTTTGGTCGTTAATTGTTTTAACTCATGAATCATTATTCTTTTTCCTTTTCTTTTTCCTACCCCAAGGTTTAGGTTTTTGTGGGATCGGCATTATAGTTTTTCACCTGGTTCAAATCCACGGAATTGTAGGAATCTAGGAAACCTTAAACTCCAGACTTCTTCCGAGTCTTGGCTTTTGGTTGCGGCGTCTGCTCTGACTTCAACAACCTGTCCCACGAGTTCACTGCGCGACGTCCAATAAGTGTCACGATGAAGATCAGTGAAACCACTACCAACATTAACTTTAATACGCTTGCCATCATCTTCTCCTTCGCAAATAAGTGCGCCTAATTTACCTAAGTTACGTCCTGTACCTTCTTCTACTGCTACAACAGTCAGACTGACTTCAATGAATGGTTTAAGTTTGAGCCATGCAGTACTACGTTTACATTCATAAATTGCTAATGGGTCTTTAATCATGATACCTTCATATCCACCAGCAATAGCATCTTGATTGATCTGTTTAAATCGTTCTTTACCAACATCACTGTCTAGGTCAACTTGCTCCTGGCCGACTACAGTTACATTAGGCATATGATCATGGAACTGTCCGTACCAAACGGCTAAACTATAACTGCGATCGATCTGTTTATGATCACCAAGGCCACGGTTGAATTCTTTTAATGTTAAGATATCAAATAAATTTAATACTGCATCATTGGCTTCAACATCTGATTTACGATGTACTTGTTTCATCAAGTCCTGGAAACTCGCTGACATAACTTCACCATCTAACACTATAGGTTCTGCAAAGAAAATAGCATGTTTAGATATCTGACGTTTGATATGTTCAAAGTTCACTAACTCTTTACCATTGCGGCTATATTGTTCAACGTGTCCATTCGGATAAACAACTGTAATTACTCTGACTCCGTCTAATTTAACTTCAACTAATTTAACACCTTCAACTTTACTTTCGTGGTTAGCTGAATCGTGTGCTAGTTGGCAAGTAAATACAGGAATTTCATAATTAGATTTCTTGACTTTTTTGACAGCAGTATTAATAGTTTTTTCACTAGTACCACAACGCAGATCTTTAATTAATATACGACGATACCAATTGTTCCATTGTTCTTCTGTGGCTTGTAGTCTATACTGATTGACCGCAGTGATAGCATCATTACCAGTTAGCTGTCTGGTTGATAATGCAGTGGTAAGTTTTTCAAAGTTTGACCAACTTAATCCACGACCAGGCCCTTCTTTAGTTAATACTTGTTTGATACCAAAAGTTGTCATGGCATCTAATGCTAATTTAACACCGGCAAAGAATTCATCATTATCTGCTAGTGCTTCACGGGCAATAATGGCTTCTTTGGCTAGACGACCATTATCTGCTTCTAATTCTTTAATAATATCCCACGGATTATTCATTACCTACCTCTGTGATATGACGACATGTTTTTCTATATGTGAATCCAGTACAAGTACAATTATACTGGCCTTTTTGGCGAATTACAAGATACTCGTTACCCTTACTACCCTTAACTGTCCATTGACGATAGTCTGGGTCGATTTTAACTGTGGATTTACGACCTTGTAAGTCTTTGATCCATACGATGTTTTTCTTATGTAATATGCTGAAACCATTTGGGTGAGCGGGATTAGTTACAGCCATTTCATCAGGCTTTAACCATTTGATTGTATTAAGGATTTCACCGGTAATTTCGTGTTCACAATAAGGATCAGACCTATGATAACTAGGCTGATATAAGCGTGTGCGGACTGTGATTTGACTCAATTTGGACCTTTCTAACCATTTTCTATACTAGTATTATACAGTCTTTTGGTTAAAAAGTCAAGCGTTTTATAGGCGTCCTACTACTACTTCAATAATACTAATATCTGTACTATCAATGGCTTGTAAGGCCTTGCCAATGATACAGCCTGGTTGATATTGTGCAGGATCCAGGGCCTGTGCTACTCCAGCGATATGGCTTGAAACTACCCTATCACCTTTGCTAATTGGACCTAAAACACGGCAAGGTACTCGACCTTGTAGAGCCACCGGAACACCTATTTCGTTGTGATTCATTAGATAGGCTGGATTAGTAGATACTACACCTGCGATGCGTGTGTCATGTGGACTGTGACTTTGTGTTACTTCGGATTCACCATCAAATATTAATACTGTGCCACCTGGATATTGCTGATCACTGGTATAAATTTCAGCCAAGTCAGCGTATTGTGCTGTTGTTGCTTTGGCCCAAACAGTATCAAATGTAGCACCACTTGCTCCAATGTTACCTACGCCACTGGTACCACCATTAGCGATAGCTGTTATTGCTGCTCTAACAGAGATTGAATTAAATGATCCAACTGTGGCTAGTACATTACCACCTGTGACGTTTAGTAATCCGTTTACGTTTAAACTGGTTAGTGTACCAATCGCGGTGATCTGTGTTTGGCTTGCTTGTTGTAATGATCCATATATACCAAGGGCATTGAATCCTGCTACGTTACTACCAGCGATGGCCACGTTGACCCAATCATTTTTTACATTGACATTCGCACCACCACTTGAGATATTAGATAATGATGTTGTTGGAGTTACCCATTGTACCCCTGTACCTGTTGATGATAGATATTGGCCACTTGTACCGACACTACTAGTCGCTGTCACAGTACCAGTTAATACTAGGTTACTTGCTGTTTTATTACTTAATGTTTGTACACCTGTAGTATTGACAACAGTATTACCACCTACTGTGCTACCGTCGTGTACTCGTAAAGTTTTACCAGTGGTGTCAACCGTGATTTCACCTAAGGCGCCTGTAAAAGCGTCATTTTGTGTACTTGTACCACGTCTGTATTGTATCTGGGTTCCCACTATCTCAATCCTTTATTATATATTTATCAAACTCCGTACCGCTTACCGAAGTAGAAATAGTTCTGTCGTTGTTCTTGTGCTGTTAAGGTCCTGCTGTATAATGCCACTGCGGCTATATTACCACGGAAATCACGCACTGCGGCAGAGAATCCTTCTGTGCCTAAAAAGTAAGCGAATCCTGCTGACCAAGCGGCTTTCGTTGTATTAGTCCTGGCACCACCAAATACGTTCCATCCTGGACGTATGCTGGTTGCATCAGCAGTAGAACTTATACCATTGGTATAATAAGTAGTTGTCGAACTAGCCCAACCATCTGTATTATCTGGATTTCTTGTTGTCCAAGGACCTGTACCGTTGGCCCCTAAAAATCGTAAACTAGTATCACCGTTGGTTGCGGCAGCACCGGTAGCGATCACACCTACCAGACTAGCGTCGGATGTTAAAGTAAAATCAGGTTGGAATACTATGGTCACATCTAAATATACTTGAGATTTAGTAGATGAAATATAATTACCTGCGGCAGCTGCTGGCCACCACCAATAACTACGATTACCGTTGTTAACCCAAGTTACTGCACCGTTGATAGTGCCTGTCGCGGCTTGTCCGCTGAGGTCAGTTATAGTCGTTCCGGTTCCGGGGTAGCTCTGAGGATTACCTGCATCTATATAGGCCAATAATCCATCAGTGACTAATCCAGCAGAGTGTGTTGAGGACACTGCCGCGATAAAGCCACTCATTAGTAAACTCCAACGCCACTGATAAACCAAACATTAGTTTCTGTTTTAATCAATGATGCCAGGCCAACACTTGATATAGTCCTACCAGTGTTGCTAACAGCATTACCAACTAGGAATAAATTCATTACATTTGTTAATTGTGGCAATATTGTGATATAACCAGGACCCCTATTGATGATCATGATAGCTGTTCCAATGGGGAAACTCACAACGTCATTGGTTGGGATAGTTAATATAATATTAGCTGAGCTGGTTGAGTAATAGTGTTTTCCACCATCATTGATAGTTAAAGTAACATTACCGGCAGTGACCTGCGGCATGTCTCTGTAACCAAGAGCAAAATTGTTTACATTACCTGAAAAATTAGCTGCATAAACGTTGCCCTGTGTGACAAGGTTTTGTCCTATGTATACTCCACCACCTGAGGTGACTAATTGTGTAGTACCAACTACTAGGCCGTCCGGTTCTAGGAAAAGTTTGTTGACAGCCATGCTGTATCCTTATGCTTGAGCTTCTGTCCAGGCTAAACGTGAAAATATATTACCGTAGCCAGTACCAATGTTGGTAGCCACGATAGTGATCACATCAGGTCCATCTGGATAAACATTAATGCTCGGAGTAGCTGTATAACCACCACCTAATATACTAGTACCTAGATCACGCAACTGTGTTAGATCTTGCGTGAAAATACTAAAGTTAGTTGTACCAGACGTATTAACTGCATAAAAACCAAAGATATTTTCACCACCGCTGATCTGTACGTTGGCAGTATGATCAGCTACCTGTGCCAGTGATGATGTACCAGTTGCCACACGTGACCATGTTGATAATGCCGCAGCGCCGCTGGTGTTATTAGTACCGGTAGTTAGCGCACCATTCAATAGTAGCTGTACTAGGAATGATCCGTTAGTTAATACCTCAACCTGTTGTAGTTTTAACTGCATGCGGTTGATGATTTCTTTAAGACCTAATTGTCCTGGTACGCCCGAATCCACACTTGGACTAACACGTACACTTAGTAGAGCACAGTTTTGTCCTGGTGCTACGTTAGCAGCTAACTGCTCACCGTAGATAAAGATAAGTGATTTATCGTCATCAAATCTACCGTCCATGATAACCGATGTACCCCAGTGTGATATAGTTGGACTAAACTGCGGAGCATGAGCAAATATACCAATTGGAGCCGTCGCTGAATATGTATGTGCCGCAGCATTTGATGCCATTGGAGCGAAGTTTAATGTCACTGTGCCGCTGGCTGTAGCCGCCTGGGTAAGTTTAAGTGTGCTAGTAGCACCTGAGTATATAGTGTGTAAATAAGTATTTGTAGGAATACCCGTGCCATAAACATATTGACCTTGTTGGATATTAGTCACTGACGATGTAGTGGTTACATTAGCAGTTCCTGATGTGGTCGTAATGCTAGCCACTGTTGACCCACCTTTGCCTCTGGTCAATCCAGTAAATGTCGTCGCAGTAGTACCAGTATAATTAACATATTCATAACTGCTTGGATCTTGTATCAATAGTGTACCTGCACTCGGAAATCCAGTGGTACTTGATACAGTCATACTGGTATCACCACTGCCCAGAGATACAGCTAATGTAGTATTAGCTGAGAATGTGTTGGTTTCATAACGTCCAGGCAAGTTACCTGAACGCATGTAGGCTTCATAGTTTTGATTGCTGTTGACGAATCTATGACAATAGAAAATCTTACCTTGATTATCTCTGAATCCAAAACGCACAGTACCGGCACCATACCAGCTGTAGTCTATATAATACATCTGCATCTTAGATAAGTCTATACTAAATCCACTAGGACCGGTACCGTCACAGGTATCAATGTTCCACGAGCTCTGTGGTACACGGATATCTATAGTCTTACTCATAGTTGTGGTATTGACTCCGCTCAGAGTAGAACCTCTGTATGGAGTGCTGAGATGTAGGATGGTATCACTGATGATATGCAAGACTCGATAGCTTTGTCCACGTATCACTATAAAATCACCTGGAACTAGTTGTTTACTGAATTTAGTAGTTACTCCGTTAATTGTAGCACCAGTGACCACAGCATTGGCATTGGTGACGTTTACCTGACTAGCAAGTTGATCAGTTGATTTTCTGCGACATGCATATAAAGTCTGACCATCGAATTCAAAGAAGAATCCATTCTGTTGATCAAACAATCCTAGTCTAGTACCCGCGCCATACCAGCTGTTTACTGATAGATACGGTATTCCAGATGCAGGAGTCGCTGATGGCGTTGCTGTTGTAATATAAGTAAATTGGTTGGCATTAATCACCTGTTCCACTGCCCAGGTACCATTATAAGCAGTTTCATTACAGTTGGCCACAGTAATACCTACCCCAGAATTTAATTGGTGTGGTAATCTAGTTGTAACAGTCACGGTAGTACCACTTGAACTAAGTTCATCAACGTTTAAACTAGGTTTTAACAATGTACCTGTTGAAATCTGTATGCCTTTACCAGATTGGTAACGGAAATATCTACGTGTCTGACGTATAGTCTGTATGTTATGTGCTGGAGTACCTGTGGTAAACTGTACACCACCGTCAAATGCACGATGGATATAGATACCGCCCGGATTAGGCAACACATTATTAGTATTCACATTGGTTAAAGTACCAGTTGGTGCTGATGTCACCGTGATACCAAAGCTGTTAGAATTAGCCACGGTGGTCACTTGCCAACTTCCATTTGGGGGATTCGTAGTGGCTGTGGTATTGGCAAAATATACACCATCACCTACGGTTAACGCATGCGGTTCTGTAGTGGTAACAGTCACAGCAACATTGCTATAACCATTACCAGTTATACCATAAGACACGTTGCTGTATAGTGTACCTGTATATACCTGTGTCAGGGCAGAATTATAAATTGATCCACTGCTACCAGTATAAGGGAATCTGGCTGTGTAGATAAAACTAGTACCTGCGACCACAGCGCCATCAACTACGAAAGGACCATTGGCTCCGGAAAATGCCGAATCTTGCATCATGAATGCTGAACCAGCAGTTGGTGGAGTTGTCGTTGATACTAATATAGTAGCATTTCCATTATAGGCTTGGACTGCTGTGATAGTGATTGGTTGTTGCGTATTAACAAAGAAACTCGGACGACCATTCAATAAACTTAGGGTTTCCCACTTGGTAGGTTGTAGGCCGTATTCAAAGTCAGTGTCGATAAGTGCTTGTGGTTGGCTAACACGTAGCTTACCTACTGGATCTACATAGGCTTCATCTGGAGCAAACAGCTCAGCTGGCTCATCTATTGTGATCTGCAATTTATTAGTTGACAACATACTAGTGGTATTATAAGCTAGAACGATAGTAGTAGTAGCATTGGTAATTGCCCCACCTTGTGCGATAGTATAGCCGGTAGCAGTTTGTGTGCTGTCACTGAAATTGTAAATGACTTGATTGGTAGTTACGTTAGTGATCAACAAGAGCCTTTCACGTGGTATCGCTCGGGGGATTACCACTGTTCTCGTCGATGGTGTAAATGTGTATGATGTTTCTAACAGTACTCGTCTTGCCATTTTAAATTATCCTTAGATTAATATCCATATTGTATATTTATCGCTGAGAACGGAGTTTGTTTAAAAACAAACTGTGGTTCTGCTTCTTCATTGGCCTGTACTGTGCCATAGAACTCCATGCCCGGGCTAGGTGGGCTGGCAAATGATATATTACCGCTGACTATGCGGAATCCACGATCAAATCTTGCGATTCCTGAGAGATTAACCAGATCATCAGAGTATCTAAATGGACTTATATCAACTCCACCTATGCGTATTTTTAACTGATTTGGGTTAGTTGGCGATATACTAGCGCCATCGTTATAGGTTAGGGCAAATGTAGTAGTGATACCATCAAATGCTAACCCTAGGTCATCAATCTGATAGTAGGTGGGTGCTACGTTGGCCCAAGCAGTACCATTGTTAAATTTAACGTTTTGAACTGATGAATCATATGCTAGTGCACCACCTGTTTGGCCGGTGGGTAAAGCACTGGTAGTATAACTAGGTAATTCTAATAGGCTGGCTGTGATTGGTCCTAGAGTAGCGATATATGCTAGATCGTAACTTGTACTACCAGCACTTAGATCACCTTGATCTTCACTGACAGTGTATCCACTTAAATCACTGCCAAAATCATTGCTGGTTAAGCTAAATGGTTGATTGGCGCTACCACCACCTGCCGTAGACCAAGTAAGTCCTGCACCAGTCGATGTTAATACCTGTCCGGCTGTACCACTGACGTTGCCTGCTAATAGTGTGCCGCCAACTGATATAGTACCTGCGATACCTACGCCACCTGCAACAGTTAATGCACCAGTTATGGTATTTGTCGTAACTGCGGTATTATTAATAGTAACATTACCGGCACTGCTGACCACTAGGCCTTTGTTGATATTCCAAGTGTCTGTGGCACTGGTATACAATAATGTAGCACTGGCACCATCTACAGTAAGTCCAGCACCGTTGGCTGCCGCGGCACTGGCCGCACCTTTGGCCACGGTGATATTAAGATCACTAACATCTAATGTCGTAGAATTAAGTGTGGTGGTAGTACCTTGGACTATTAAATTACCTTGGACTGTTAGATTACCACCAACAGTCACTGCGCCGCCTAGATAGGCTGCTAGGTTAACATTGCCATAGTTTTGAAAACCCATTGACTGAGTATAAGCAATAACATTCGTATTACCATAGTTTTGAAAACCCATTGACTGAGTATAAGCAATAACATTCGTATTACCATAGTTTTGAAAACCCATGGATTCAGTATAGGCTTTGACATTCGTATTACCATAGTTTTGAAAACCCATGGATTCAGTATAGGCTTTGACATTGACATTTGAATAATTAGTATAACTTTGTGTTTGTGTATAGGCTACTACATTAACGTTACTGTAATTAGTAAAGCCCATTGATTGGGTGTAGGCCACAACATTAACATTTGAATAGCTAGCCGGTAATCCAGTTAATAATGCACCACTACCTATAAAGTTTGTAGCAGTAACATTACCATTGGTGGTTATAGAGTTAGCTGTTAAACTATTTAAAACTAAATTAGCATAGGTAATAACAGCGACATTACTATTGCTTATGCTGGGGGTAACTTCACCAGTATTGCCGGTGAATGCCAGAGCAAATGCGCCAGCACTTTCCTGCCATATTATAGCTACATTAGATAATGCACCGCCATTGCGATTCATTATAAAGCCAATATCGATGTTGGCCAGCGTTGATGACTTGTTTAGTACCGTGATGGGATCACTGATACTGGATATCGTGGTGTCAAATTGGCTAAAACGTGGTCTGGTTAATCCCATAGATGGTCTTCTTTATTTCTAGTATTTATCAAGAAAATAGGACCCGAAGGTCCTATTTCTTTTATGTGTTTTTAGTCTAGTGTTTACCAACAACTACTTCGATAACACCTGAGTCACCGTCAAAGTCTTCAAGAGCTTTACCAATGACTGTACCAACTTGTGGCAATGTTTCTGCGCGAGCATGACCGTCACCTGCTGATACTATCAAATCACCTTTACGTATCGGACCGCGTACTTTTGTTGGCACACGTCCTGTTAGTGCAACTGCTACGATATTTTCACCTGTCTGTGTACCGTTCATCAAGTAAGCTGGGTTAGTAGATACAACACCTGCTACACGTGAACTCATGTCTGTATCACATACAGTAATTTCGTGTGTGCCACCAAATGCTACAACTGTACCTGCGGCGTAACTTGCATCACCTACGTAATTTTCTGCCAAGTCAGCGTATTGTGCCGTGGCTGATACTGTAAATGCTTTATTCCACCAATTAGTAGTTGAGCCCAAAGTAAACAAGTTACTAGTACTTGGATTAACGTTACCAATCATGGTCACGTTGGCCGCATAGTATTCTGCTACCACATTAGTGCTTAATAATCCACCAGTGTGGATCCTAACAGTTTTACCTGCTGTGGCTGTACCTAGGGTTAAATTACCACCATCGATATAAACATATCCATCGTTAGCTCCACTGATAGTCCAAGCGCCACCTGGAGATACAAATAAGTTACCATTGATACCCATGTCGATGAATTTTGATGTATCAGTACCATCTACAGCAGTGGCAATGAAGTCTGCGCTGACCTGTGTTCCGACACTATCAATATTTTGTACATTAATCTGTACATAGCTGTTGGCTGCTTGACTTACATCAAGCGGAGCATTTGCGTGTACTACATATTGTGGACCAATCTGGATATTTGAAGTTTGATTTGGTAATATGATATTACCTACGTATAAAGCACCACTGATACCTGCGCCACCTATGACTTGGAAAGCACCTGTGGTCAATGATGTTGCCGCAGTCGTCATAGGTACTCTTATGTTACCTGACGATAATGCGCCTGTAGTTTGGACTATGATATTACTGGCTGCATACCCAGCAGCGCCACCTGTACTAATAGTAGTAACGCCACCTCGACCAATGTCGATAGTGTTAGAAGTAAACCATAATGCACCCACGCCGTTTGGACGGAAACTGATCTGTCCATCAGTATTAGTTGATTCTAGGTGATTAGTACCAATTTGGATATTACCTTGTGTGGTACTTGTTGCTGATAGTGTTGCCACGATTGATACGTCGGAATTATTTGTGATATCTCTGGCACGTAATTTACCATCACCATTATCAAATAGCAGGACATTACCTACCGAAATCTGTTTACCTACTGGTATTGCGATATTACCTGTAGCGGCATCAATTGTTGTTGGGCCTACCGTTAGCCCGTTGTGTACTACGAAATTACTGTTTGCCATGGTTCCATATTCCCCTAGGTTTAAATGACTGTTTATACTACTTTTTAATATTTATACCGATCCATTGGAAAAAGTTCTATGGCATTATATCCAAAAAAATAGCACCCGGAGGTGCTATTTCTTTTCAATTAACTGCGTAGTTAATTATTACATCATACCTTGCATACCATGGCCTTGATGCTGTGCTGATTCTTCTTTAGGAAGCTCGTTAATCGCACAGTCTGTGGTTAACAATAGTCCAGCAACACCAGCGGCATTTTGTAGTGCGCATCGTGTTACTTTAGTTGGATCAACCACACCCATGTCCAGCATGTCACCGTAGATTTCATTAGCGGCATTAAAGCCATAATTACCAGTGCCACTTGATACAGCATTAACTACCACTGATGATTCACCACCTGCATTTTCTACAATAGCACGTAATGGTGCTTCGATAGCACGTAGGACGATATCAATACCTACTGATTGGTCATGATTTAGACCTTTTAAGCCTAATACAGCTTGTTTAGCACGGATAAGTGCTACACCACCACCAGGAACGATACCTTCTTCTACAGCTGCTTTGGTAGCGTGTAGTGCATCATCAACACGGTCTTTTTTCTCTTTCATTTCAACTTCTGTAGCGGCACCAACTTTGATAACTGCTACTCCGCCAGCTAGTTTAGCCACACGTTCTTGAAGTTTTTCTTTGTCGTAGTCGTTGGTGGCTTCAGCGACCTGTGTACGAATCAATTCAACACGTGAGTTGATAGCATCTGCAGCGCCAGCACCACCAATGATGATAGTGTTGTCTTTGGTTACTTCAACGCGAGTAGCCTGACCAAGATCTTCTAGTTTAACGTTTTCTAGTTTGAGACCAAGTTCTTCAGCGATAACTTTACCACCAGTTAGGATAGCGATATCTTCCATCATAGCAGTACGACGTTCACCAAATCCAGGTGCTTTAACTGTACAACATTTGATAACACCTTTGAGTGTGTTGATCACCAATGTTGCTAGTGCTTCGCCTTCTAGATCTTCTGTGATGATGAACAGGGGTTTGCCTGATTTAGCAACCTGTTCTAGCACAGGAAGGATTTCTTTGATGTTTGAGATCTTTTTGTTATACAACAAGATATAAGGATTATCTAAGATACTCACTTGTTTATCAGATTGATTAATAAAGTACGGGCTCAAATAACCACGATCAAACTGCATACCTTCAACTACATCTAATTCCATGGCAAGACCTTGTGCGTCTTCTACAGTGATAACACCTTCACGGCCTACTTTTTCCATGGCGTCAGCGATGATCTTACCAATTTCGTTATCGCTGTTAGCTGAGATAGTGCCCACTTGTTCAATGCTAGCTGTGGTATCACATGGCACTGAGATCTTTTTAAGTTCAGCGACCACTGCGGCCACTGCTTGATCGATACCACGTTTAAGATCCATTGGATTCATACCAGCGGCTACTGCTTTGTTACCTTCTTTAACGATGGCCTGTGCTAGAACTGTAGCAGTTGTAGTACCATCACCTGCATCATCTGATGTTTTACTTGCTACTTCTTTGACCATCTGTGCGCCCATATTTTGTAGCGCATCTTTTAATTCAATTTCTTTTGCCACAGTAACACCGTCTTTGGTGATATGCGGGCTACCATAACTTTTATTAATAATAACGTTACGTCCTTTTGGACCTAGGGTTACTTTAACTGCGTTAGCTAGGATGTTTACACCCTCGATCATTTTAGTGCGAGCTGACTCGCCAAATTGTACGTCTTTAGCACTCATATCTATTCTCCTTGTTCGATAATTGCGTAGATTTCTTCTTCTTTGAGGATCAATACTTCCTCACCTTTGATCGTGACTGTCTGACCAGCATACTTGCCAAATAGTACTGTGTCGTTTACACTTAGTGACATAGGAACTATCGTGCCAGCTTCAGTTCTACGGCCAGCACCTACTGCTAGGACTGTACCTTGATCTGGTTTTTCTGCCGCGTTATCCGGAATGATAAT
>Ga0214919_10005500_pt1 | contig 17926 bp, 14 predicted proteins | sample LL1503_MetaG_FD_177994 | JGI IMG/M metagenome (GOLD analysis project Ga0214919, IMG submission 177994) | Freshwater microbial communities from Lake Lanier, Atlanta, Georgia, United States - LL-1503 | ecosystem: Environmental > Aquatic > Freshwater > Lake | place: USA: Georgia | collected...
ATGGTGCAGTCAAAAGCTGACGAAATCGTTGTCAAACTTCCCCGTGCGACAGGTGGCGCAGAACCGCGCATGAATCGCGAACTTGCAAATGTTCTTGCAAATGCTGACTCAATTCGCAAGGACCTCAAGGATGACTATGTTTCTGTCGAGCATCTCATCCTTGCAATGAATCAACGGATCGGCATTGGCAGTGAAGAAATGTTGCAGGCATTGAAAGAAGTACGTGGTTCACACCGCGTCACGTCACCTGATCCTGAAACCCAATTTGCCGCATTGGAAAAATATGGAATTGATCTCACAGCGCGAGCCCGCGAAGGAAAAATTGATCCTGTAATAGGACGTGACGAAGAAATTCGTCGAGTAATCCAAGTGTTATCTCGTCGTACAAAGAACAATCCAGTACTTATTGGAGAACCCGGTGTTGGTAAGACCGCAATTGTTGACGGGCTTGCCCGTCGCATTGCCGACGGCGACGTACCAGAAGGGCTCAAAGGAAAGCGATTGATATCACTAGACATCAGTTCATTGGTGGCCGGTGCTAAATATCGTGGCGAATTCGAGGAGCGCTTTAAAGCAGTTCTGAAAGAGATCACGGATGCCGAAGGTGAAGTCATTACGTTTGTCGATGAAATGCACACAATGGTTGGCGCTGGTGGTGCCGAAGGTGCAATGGATGCCGGCAACATGATCAAGCCGATGCTTGCGCGTGGAGAACTGCGCATGATTGGCGCAACCACTCTCGACGAATACCGCAAGTACGTAGAAAAAGATCCTGCGCTTGAGCGTAGGTTTCAACAGGTCTACGTTGGTGAACCGACTGTCGCCGACACCATTGCGATTTTGCGTGGTTTGAAAGAACGTTATGAAGTACATCACGGTGTTCGAATTCAAGACTCTGCTCTTGTCAGCGCAGCCGTATTGTCGAATCGGTATCTCACCAATCGGTTCTTACCAGACAAAGCAATTGACCTCATGGATGAAGCAGCAAGCAAGCTGCGAATTGAGATTGACTCGTTGCCGACAGAGATTGACATCGTGCAACGTCGCATCTTGCAATTAGAAATTGAAAAAGTTGCTCTTGAGAAAGAAACCGATTCCGCCTCCCGTGATCGCTTGAGCACGCTTGTGGGAGAACTCACAACATTGCAGGCTGATGCAAATGTTATGAAAGAACATTGGGATGCTGAACGGTCGGCAATCTCTGCCATTCGCACATTGAAGGAAGAACTAGAGACAATGCGCTCGGCTGTTGAGCGGGAGACAGATCTCACCAAAGCGTCTGAAATTCAATACGGTCGTATTCCGGAATTAGAACGTCGTATTAATGATGCAACGCACCATCTCGATCAACTGCAATCAACGCAACGAATGTTGAAAGAAGAAGTCGATGCAGAAGATATTGCTGAAGTGGTGTCGAAGTGGACCGGAGTGCCTGTCAGCAAATTGCTAGAGGGCGAGATGGCAAAACTGGTTCATCTTGAAGATCAATTGCATAAGCGCGTGATTGGTCAAGAAGATGCTGTGACCGCAGTAGCGAATGCCATTCGACGTAGCCGTGCCGGTTTGTCAGACCCAAACAAGCCAATTGGTTCGTTTATGTTCCTTGGGCCAACTGGTGTGGGCAAAACTGAACTTGCGCGCGCACTGGCCGAGTACTTGTTTGACGATGAAAAAGCAATGGTTCGCATTGACATGGGCGAATACATGGAAAAGCATTCTGTATCACGCCTCATTGGAGCGCCTCCTGGATATGTCGGGTACGACGAAGGTGGCCAACTCACTGAACTTGTTCGCCGCCGTCCGTACAGCGTTGTGTTGTTAGACGAAGTGGAAAAAGCACATCCTGATGTGTTCAACATTTTGCTGCAAGTGCTTGACGATGGTCGATTGACTGATGGCCAGGGCCGCACTGTTGACTTCACCAATGTTGTGTTGATCATGACAAGCAATTTGCCCGGCGAACCAATTGATTACTTCCGACCAGAGTTCGTGAACCGCATTGATGAAATTGTGCGGTTCCGTTCTCTGACAGAAGACGATCTCAGCCACATCGTGGGGATTCAACTAGAGCATCTTGTACAGCGCATGGCAGACCGCAGATTGATTTTGGAAGTCTCATCAGCTGCGCGTGTGTGGCTGGGCACTCGGGGATTCGACGCCTCATTCGGTGCTCGACCCTTGAAGCGCCTCATTCAGCGAGAGATTGCCGATAAAGCTGCCATCATCATTTTGGAAGGCGGCGTTAGCGACGATGGGGTCATTGCAGTAGATGTTGCTGATGGAGAACTCGTCGTCACTGGTCGTTAAAAATAAGGTGAATGGTATGTGTTATCCCACGGTGAATTGCCGTGGGATAGATGCTTCTACAATTCGGCAATGAGCTTGCCTGAACGTCGAATTGTCCCCACTGTTGGTGAAGTAGTGCGTACTCCTGAATCCTGTTTTAAGAATGTGGTGGGTTATGACTGGCCAGTGCATGAAGTGACAGTTGGTGCAGGACTGCAGATGGCATATGTGGATGCTGGTCCGAGTGATGCAAAAGAAACAATGTTCTTGTTACACGGTGAACCAATGTGGGGATACCTGTATCACAAGATGGTGACACCGTTAGTTGCTGCCGGATATCGCGTGATTGTTCCCGACCTCATCGGTTTTGGTCGTTCCGATAAACCAACAGACGAACTGGCGTACACGTACAGCAATCACGTTGCATGGGTGCGTGAACTTGTTGAGAAATTGAATCTCACGAATCTCACGTTCTTCGGACAAGACTGGGGCGGCCTTGTCGGTGGTCGTGTTATCTCAGAAGTTCCCGATCGATTTGCACGCGTGGTCTTTTCAAACACTGGCTTGCCTCGTTCAGGGCCGTCAGTTCCATTCATCACTGCGCAAAAACCGTTTGATCCTCAGATCATGAAGGACATGATGAACATGGATTGGCGTGCAACCGTTAATGACGATGACAGCATCAATGCTGACAAAGTTCACGCACTTGTTGAAGCTGGTCCGGCGTTTTATTTCCTTGCATGGCGCATGTATGCCCAAGAGGTGAAAGAACTTATTCCTTCAAAGATTGTGCAGGGGTGGTGCTTGTCGAAGTTGTCACCAGAATCTCTTGCGGCCTACGACGCGCCATACCCATCGCATGAGTTCTCTGCGGGCGCTCGGCGCTTTCCGATGTTGGTACCGATCTCGGCTGATGACTCAGAACGTGAGAAGGGCGACGCTGCGTGGGAAGTGTTCAACACATTTACGAAACCCGTCTTGACTATTTGGGGAGACCGTTGCCCGTTCACGTATATGGAAATGGGCAAGCAATATCGCGAAGGCATTCCGGGCACTCAGTTGCCGGGTATCAATCACAAGGTGTATCGGGCGAGTCATTTCATTCAAGAAGATCTCGGAACAGAACTTGCCGCCGACATGGTTTCGTTTATCTCTGCGTTTCCGCTGACGGCGTAGTTACAAAGAAAAGCGGCGGCGAATTGCGTTGCCATGTGCAGGAAAACCTTCATGGTCAGCAAACGCAATGATGTTGTCTGCCATACGACGAAGTGCTGGCTCATTTGCTTGTGCAACTGCAGTGCGTTTTAGGAAAGCTTCAACAGTGATACCCGAAGACACATGTGCAAAACCGCTAGTAGGCAATGAAGCAGGTGCACCGATAATAAAGTTGCCAGCACTAAATGGTGTGTGTTGTCCAATCAGAATTTCACCAGCATTAACTATGGCATCGACAACGCGTTCTTCATACTGTGCATCAACAGCAACTTGACAGTGTTCAGGTGCGTACATGTTGACTACGTCAACTGCTTCATTCAATGTGGACACAAGAATTGCACCGCCATTAGGCCCGAGTGATGCACGACATGCTTCAGCGCGAACGTCTGGAAGATCTGCAAGTTGAATCTGTAGTTCTGCTTCAACAGCATCAATGAGGTCTTCTGAAGTTGAGACAAACACAACAGATGAATCGGTGCCGTGCTCGGCCTCTATAAGAAGGTCAGATGCAAGCTTGCCGACATGAGCAGTGTGGTCTGCAACAACAAGACTTTCGGTGGGGCCGAGCAACATCATGGTGGCAAGACCATGGCGTTGCATTTCCACTTGCGCCAATGTGACGGCAGGGCTGCCGGGGCCAACAACTTTGCGAACACGCGGAATGGTGTCAGTACCGAAACCGAGCGCCGCAATTCCGGCAGGGCCATTGATGCGAAACACGTTGGTAATGCCAAGGAGGCGACACACCACTAATACTGCGGGGTCAACTTCACCATTGCCACCAGGAATTGGAGGCACAACCAGCACGATGTTGGAAACGCCGGCAACAACAGCCGGCACTCCAAGTTGACATGCAACAGATGGGTAACTGGCTTTGCCACTTGGGACGAACAGCCCGACACTTGAGATGGGTGTGATTTTTTCGCCAGCTGTGAGGCCGTTTTCTAGTTCCATCTGCCAGTCGTTTGAACGCTCACGCAGCTCTTCATTAAAGGCGCGCAAGTGAGAAATGGCATCGATGATGGCGTTCTCGACTGCTGGGTCAATACGGGCATCGGCAATCTCTTGGGCTGAAACCCTCAATTGGCTGGGAGTCAGCGTGATGCCGTCGAATTTTTGGAGCGCATCGCAGACGGCTTGATCGCCACGGAGACGGACATCTTCAATGAGGGCACCAATGGACGCGCGCAGGCCGGCATCGAAGATGTCGTCGAGGCCGCGGTGGCAGAGGGCTTCCTTGTCGGCATTGGTCATGGACGACCATGTCTGGCGGCGAAGGATTGCGGTCACATAGAGAAATCTACCTGCGGGCGGTGAAAGGGAGCGGATGAGTTTCGCCTGTACCAAGTAGAGTTAATTCACGTTCCGAAGGAGGAGCGTGTATGAGCGTCACCGTTGTTGTAGGTACCCAGTGGGGTGACGAGGGCAAAGCCAAAGTTATTGACCTTCTTGCCGCTTCTCATCAGATCGTTGCTCGCTACCAAGGTGGCCACAATGCCGGTCACACCGTCGTTATTGGTGATCAAAAGTACGCATTGCAACTCACCCCAAGTGGCGTTTTTTACGACACAGTGACCCCCGTTATAGGCAATGGCGTCGTTGTTGACTTGCCCACCTTGTTTAAGGAACTCGATGCTCTTGAGTCGCGCGGCATTTCTACTGCACGTTTGAAAGTGTCAAGCCTTGCTCACCTGATTTTCCCGTGGCACCAGGCAATGGATGCGGCACTTGAAGCAGCTCGTGGTGACGGAAAGATTGGAACAACGCTGAAGGGCATCGGACCTGCATATGTTGACAAGGTCAAGCGTGCCGGAATTCGCGTTGGCGAAGTTCTTGATATCAAAGCTTTTGAAACTCGAGTACGTGAGCGCGCAATTGCAGCTCGTCGCGAAGTAAGCGATGTCGGTGGCGACACTTTTGACGTAGAAGAAGTTGTCACTGCGTTTGTTTCGTATGCAAAGCGACTTGCTCCCTACGTTGCAGACACTGTGAACCTGCTGCACGATGCTCGCGAACGGGGCGAGAACATTTTGTTAGAAGGCGCACAAGCAACGTTCCTTGATATTGATCACGGCACTTACCCGTATGTGACATCATCAAACCCCATTGCCGGTGGTGCAGCTGTTGGTAGTGGTCTTGGGCCACGCCATATTGACCGAATTGTCGGAATTACAAAGGCGTACACAACGCGAGTCGGAATGGGCCCGTTCCCATCAGAACTCACTGATGCACTTGGTGAAGCGCTTGTTGACATCGGTCGCGAATACGGAACAGTTACAGGCCGACGTCGTCGCACCGGTTGGCTTGACACTGTGATGTTGCGTCACGCAACACGTGTGAACTCACTGACTGAAATTGCACTGACAAAGCTTGATGTTTTGGATACCTTCGATGAAGTGAAGGTATGTACTGGATATGAGATCAACGGAACCGTGATGCGTAACTATCCAGACCGTCCAGAGATGCTGAAGCATGCTGTACCGGTTTACGAAACATTGCCTGGTTGGAAATCAAGTACAGAGGGAATCACCAAATTTGCCGACTTGCCACAGAGTGCACAACAGATTGTGAAAATTGTTGAACGTGAAACAGGAATTCCAGTTTCTATGGTCGGCACTGGCCCATCACGTGATGCCATGGTGGTGCGTTAATGATCAAGCGGTACTCCACACCTGACACAGATGCATTGTTCTCCGAAGAAGCAAAGATGTCTCGCTGGCTCGAGATTGAACTTGCTGTTACCGATGCATTAGCTGCCACAGGTGTTGTACCTAAATCAGTTGCAGAAGAATGCCGGCGTAAAGCACCAGTAATTGACGCTGCATTTGTTGCACGCGTGGAAGCACGTGAAGCCATTACCAACCATGATGTGGCTGCTTTTGTTGATGTTTTGCAAGAAAGCATTGGGGCTCCTGCCGGATCATGGATTCATTACGGCCTCACAAGCACCGATGTTGTAGACACTGGTTTGTGCTGGGCATTACGCGATACCTCAACACTGATTCATGACTCACTCAATGACTTGATTGATGTAATCACCACACTGGCAACGACACATCGCAACACTGCAATGATTGGCCGCACGCACGGCATTCATGCAGAGCCCACCACGTTCGGTGCAAAAGTTGCACTATGGGGCGCACAAGTAAAACGCGATCGCGAGCGAATCTTGCGTGCGCGTGACGCAATTGCTGTGTGCAAGTTGTCTGGCGCTGTTGGTACGTACTCAAACATCGAACCTGAAGTAGAAGCACGTGTTGCACAACATTTGTCGCTCTCTCCAGTTCCTGCAACTCAAGTAGTTGCTCGCGATCGTCACGCTGAGTTTTTGTACGCGTGTGCTTCGGTTGGTACAACACTTGAATTAATCGCAGTAGAACTACGCCACTTGCAGCGAACAGAAGTGAATGAAGTACGTGAAGGGTTTGCGCCAGGCCAAAAGGGTTCCAGCGCAATGCCGCACAAGCGAAATCCAATTTCTGCAGAAACAATCAGTGGATTGTCACGCGTATTGCGCGCCAATGCTCAGGTGGGGTTGCAAGATGTTCCGCTCTGGCACGAACGTGATATCTCACATTCATCAGCGGAACGCATTGTGTTGCCAGACTCGGCATCTCTTGCTGTGTATATGACACGCCGCATGGCTCGGTTGTTATCGAATCTTGAAGTTGACACAGAGTCAATGCAGAAGAATTTGAATGCACTACACGGAGTTGTGTTCTCACAATCAGTATTACTTGCGCTCGTTGAGTCAGGCATGACTCGAGATGATGCATACCGCATTGTGCAATCAGCCGCAGCCACAGCAATTTCCTCTGGCACGCATTTGCGTGAAGTGTTAGCTGTCGATGCGAAAGTGACATTGACTGCAAAACAGATTGATGCCGCTTTTGATTTGTCTCGTGTGTTGCGACATGCGGGTCGCGCGATTGATTCATTACTAGAGAAATAGAGCCACACAATGTCTGCAGAATTTCCCCATACTCCCGATGGCTTGCCACCGTTGTCACCAGTACTTGCACAACTTCGCGACCACGTGTTTCAGCATTCGTTGAAGACTGGTGACTTCACATTGAAGTCGGGGCGCAAGAGCACCTGGTTTCTTGATACGAAGCAAACAATGTGCAGACCAGACGGCATGATTGCCGTTGCAAACGCAGCGTTTGAAATTATCCCTGCTGATGCAACTGCAATTGGTGGTCTCACTATGGGAGCTGATCCGGTTGCATACGGAATTGCTGCAGTGGGTGCAACTCAAGGCAGGAATCTTCGAAGCTTCAGTGTTCGTAAAGAGGCAAAAGACCACGGAATCACTGGTCGAATTGCAGGTGCACTGCAACCTGGCGATCGTGTAGTCATTACCGAAGACACAGTGACCCGCGGCACAAGTTTGTTTGAAGCAGTCGATGCGGTGTGGGAGTTCGGTGCTGTTCCAGTACTGATCACCGTGATTGTTGATCGTGGCGGTACGTGTGCAGCAATGGCAGCAGAAGCCGGCATCAAATACAAACCATTGTTAACCGCACCTGACCTCGGATTTGAGTTCGGCTCGTAATCCCTGCTTCTTAATTCTCCATCGTTTATGGCATGATGGGTATATGAGAAAACTTTTCGCAGTGGTCACCCCATTTGTATTGATCACTTCACTTGCTTCATGTTCAGATAATGATGCAGACGAAGGTGGCAACTTTCCTCCCGATACAACAGTTGTCGCCGCTGGCAGTGCAGCGAAAATTGCAGGACCAATTGAAATCAGTGTCACTGTCGGAACAGACTCAGCAGCTGATCGCGTTGTCGAAGTACCACTTGGCTCACAAGTGAATATCACATTGACTAATCCGAATGCTGATGACGAATTTCATCTTCATGGTTATGACTTGACTCCAGGTAAAACTCCAAAGGGCGAAGCCGCTGTCATTTCTTTTACTGCAGATAAAGCAGGCTTGTTTGATCTTGAAAGTCACGTCACAGAAGAAGTTCTTGTCGTTATTTCAGTCAAGTGACACTCGCAAAACTTTTTGAATTAGAACCACACGGCAATGACGTGTTGGTGGGTGAAGGTCACCCGTACCCATGGGGTGGCCTGTATGGCGGCCACATTGTGACGCAGGCACTGAACGCTGCTGCTCACACGGTTGACCCTGAATACCTTCCGCATTCATTACGTGCGTACTTCATTCGTCGCGGTGACAACGCTGCAACGGTTCGTTATGAAGTGGATCGCATTCGTGATGGAAAGAGCTTTGTGACACGACGCGTTGTTGCACGTCAATCAGTAGGCGCAATTTTGAATCTCGAAGCAAGTTTTCAAAAGCCAGAAATTTCCCCGGCAATCACAACGGTGAAGATGCCAACAGATATTCCTAAGCCCGACGAGATTCCATACTCTCAAGCTTTTTCTGAACATGTAGAAGAACGACCAGTTCCTCGGGATACAAAATTCACGGACCATCGTGATGGCGCAGGCCGCATCATGACGTGGTACCGAACAGAGGAGAACTTTGGCGACAACCAACTTCTCAATCGGTGTGCACTTGCGTATTTGTCAGACGACTTACCGACCGCATCTGTGGTGCTTGCTGTGCCAGAACTTGCACAGCACTTCAACGGATTCGATGCGTTCTTCTCAGCAAGCCTTGATCACACCATTTGGTTTCACCGTGATGTGGATGCCAGTCAATGGCATTTGTTCGAAATGAACTGCAACTCATACACCTCGAACAGAGGCGTGAGTTTTGGGTATGTGTTTGCCGAAGATGGAACACATGTGGCAACAGTTGCCCAAGAAGCATTGGTGCGTCTGCGAAACGATTTGTAACGCAACACCTATTTCAAATGGTGGTCGAGACCGGCGTCGATCCGGTGACCCCACGCTTTTCAGGCGTGTGCTCTGCCAACTGAGCTACTCGACCATTGGCGGTCCGGCTATTGCCGAACCAGACGGTGGCTTTCACCACCGTCTTATTGACGGAAAATACCGCCAATAATGGCGGTCCCGACGGGACTCGAACCCGCGACCTCCGGCTTGACAGGCCGGCGTGAACTCCAGCTTCACCACGGGACCTTGTGGAAACCACAGGTCTATATTGCACCCCCAACGGGATTCGAACCCGTGCCGCCACCTTGAAAGGGTGGTGTCCTAGGCCGCTAGACGATGGGGGCTTGGACGACTCCGGTTGAGAGCAATGTGACGCTATCAGGAGCCAGTCAACAATACGCCCCGGATATCAATTGTCCTCACCTGAGAGGGCAGAGATTGTCCATTCAAGGAGCCAGCCCAAGTATCCATAGAGCTGCCACTGGCCAAATGACGGGTCGTTTTCGTCGATGTCGTCCTCAAAATCGTCTTCGCCCACGTCGAGCAAGGTGCCAAGAACCAGGCGCAAGTTATTCAGGACAGTCATAAACGCATGAAGTTGGGCAGCTGTGATGAGTTCTGTTGATTCAAGAACTTCTTTCACCACAACAATGGAAGCTGCTCGCGACTGGGTGAGTTCGTCGCGCATATAGCCCTGGTATTCAGCATCATGTTCAGGGTTCTCGTGATAGGCGGTGGGAAACAATCGACGTAACCGCGCGTCGTCTGGCCCCATTGCCAAGATCTCTGACAATTGATCAACAAAACTCAGCAGTGTTGAACGGTCGTCTGCAGACAGTGTGATCTCGAACATGTCATTTTCTCGAGCAACGACTGGTCCGTCACGTTTACGACGCTTCATGTGTCTTGCTGCATCGTTGCCCACAAACCATGTTCGTGAAGTCGAAAGACATCAATCTCTGCTTTTTCACGCGGCCCGTTTGAAACAACTGCGCGGCCCTTTTCGTGAACGTCCATCATCAGAATGTCTGCTTTTGCTTTGGGGTATCCAAAAAGTTTTTGCAACACAAACGAGACATACGACATGAGATTGATGGGGTCATTCCACACAATGACCACCCAGGGGACCTGGAGGTCAACGACCTCGTCAGTAGCGATATCAACGGAGGGCTCTGCCACTTCGGTTTGTTGGCTCCCGGATGGAGCGATGAAAATCACATATTCATTCTGCTGGTGAATAGGCGTTGTTGCCTACCCACCAATACGATGGGTGACTGTGCCTATCAACGTTCGCCCATTTGTCCCGTCACGCCTGACGCGTCGACCTGGTCATGAGTCTGGGCGTATCCCCACTACTGCTGTGGCGGGTTATATCGCACTCACGAAGCCGCGCATTATTGAATTGCTCTTGATCACCACGATTCCCACCATGGTCGTTGCCAATGACGGCTGGCCCAGCCTGTGGCTGATGGTGGTCACGATGGTGGGCGGCACGTTGGCCGCTGGCGGCGCAAACGCCATCAATATGTACATCGACCGCGATATCGATGCCCTGATGGAGCGCACCAAGAATCGCCCTCTGGTCACAGGGTTAATTTCTCCACGCAACGGACTGATTTTCGCAATTTCACTCGAAATCGTGGCTTTTTTGGTCCTGTGGGCCGGAACTAACCTCCTTTCGGGCATTTTGGCCCTCTCCGCCACCCTTTTCTACGTCTTTATCTATTCCCTCTGGCTGAAGCGCACCAGCAAGCAAAACATCGTGATCGGTGGAGCTGCGGGCGCAGTCCCAGTCCTTGTGGGGTGGGCAGCGGTAACAAATTCGCTCAGTTGGACCCCGTGGTTGCTGTTCTTGGTGATTTTCTTGTGGACACCTCCCCATTTTTGGGCCTTGGCTATCAAGCACAACGATGACTACACAGCCGCCGGGGTGCCGATGCTGCCATCGGTGGTCTCCCACGAAAAGGTCATTGCCTCGATGGTCCGCTACACCATCGCCCTTCTTGTGGCCTCGCTGATTCTTGTCCCCGTCAGCCATATGGGCTGGGTCTACGGGATCTCTGCTTTGGTGTTAGGTGTGGCTTTCTTGTGGGGCACAATTGCACTAGGAAAATCAGACAGTCCAAGTGCTTCCATGCGACTTTTTTCCTTTTCGATCTCGTATATCTCGCTTCTTTTCATCGCGTTGACTATCGACGTCTTCGTTCGCTAAAAAAGCGCAATCGCACGAAGTGGCGACCCTTCGAGGATTTACCTTCTGTGGGAGGGCGATGGGTAGTCTTGATTCGTTACAACTAGGCGCACTCGCTCCGACAGTTCACAAGAACTGAAGGTGTGTATCTGGGAGACCTTCCGAAAATGACCAATATCGACACTCACGTGGGCGCAACGACACATGCACAGGGCGCAGGCTCTGCTCTTGTCGTTTCCGTCGGCCAATGGATCACGAGCAGTGATCATAAAAAAATTGGACGTCTATTCATAGGGACCTCATTACTGAGCGCCGTCCTTGCAGCAGTGCTGGGTTTGCTCTTTGGTCTCGAGCGCATCAGTCCAGCTCACATGCAGATCTTTAATGGAGACGCAACACCGCAACTGTTTGCGTTGTACCAGTTCGCCCTTGTCTTTGGCGTTCTTGCTCCACTCTTTGTCGGAATCGCAATTTCCGTTATTCCTTCACAACTTGGTGCTCGCGCTATTGCATTTCCGCGAGTCGCACAATTTGGTTTCTGGGCATGGCTCTTTGGTGCATTGATGGTTGATATTTCAATCATTGGCAATGGTGGCCCTGGTGGCGGAACAACTGATCTTGTTGACCTGTACTTGTTGGGCGTTGCTCTTGCCGCAGTTGGTCTTCTTGCCGGAAGTCTTTGCGTTGCTACATCAGTTCTTACTGCGCGTGGGCCAGGTATGACCCTTGATCGCATCCCTGCTTTTTCATGGTCTGCGCTTATTGGCTCGATTGCAACATTGCTGACTTTGCCCGTCATGATCGGCACAATCATTTATGTCTACGTTGACCACACACACGCAAAGTTGATTTTCGGTGGCAACAAGGGAATTGAAACATTCTTGGGTTGGTCACTGTCTCAGCCAATGACATTTGTATTCGTCATCATGGCGCTCGGAGTTCTTGCAGAAGTTGCGCCTGTTGCTGCGCGCACAGAGCAACCACTTCGCCCGATTGTTCTTGCCGGTCTTGCGATTATTTCAACAGCGGTGCTTGGTGCTGTTACTCAAACTGCACACATCCTTGATTGGGCCGGAACCAACTCAGACAAGGTGAAGAGCGTTCTCTTGCATTCCTTGTTCAATGGTTTGCCATTGCTCGGAATGCTCATCGTTGTTCTTCTCTCACTCTTGTGTCTGAAGGTCGGTACACCGCGTGTGACTGCATCATTCGCTTTGTCTTTGCTCGGCGCGCTGATGATCATTGTTGGTGTGCTTGGAAATGGTTTGTACAACGTGAAGGCAGCTTCGCTTGACGGCACTGTCTTTTCTGAAGGTGTTGTTTTGTATTTGGTGTATGGCGGCTTGTTGAGCGCATTAGGTGCACTGAGTCATTGGGCTCCACTCTTGTGGGGACGCGCTATCGACAACGCCAAAGTTCTTGGGTTGGCATTGGTCGGATTGCTCGGAACCATTTTGGCTAGCTTCCCGTTGTATGTCGCCGGATTTTCAAAGCAACCAGCAAACACGGTTGTCGGTTTTGATTACAACGGACCTGTAGCGCTCTGGAATGTTCTTACTGGTCTCGGACACGCACTCATACTTCTCACGGTTGTTGGCTTTGTCGCACTACTCATTGATGCAGTTCGAAATGGCACACCAGTTTCACAGGAGGCATCGGCATGACCATTGCATTACCAGCAGCTCCCGCACAGGCGCCACGTCGACAAATTCTTGTCGCAACGGCAATGGCCTCTGCCTCTGCATTCATGCTCATCATCGGAATGGTTGCCATGTGGTTGAAGTTTCGTGCAGGCGCACCAACACGTAGTTCATCTGATGGTTTGAAAATCATCAAAGATTGGATGCCAGCCGGAATCACCATTCCAGAAGTTGCAGCCAACGTGATGCTCATTACTTTCCCTGTCGGTGCATTGATGGCACAGTGGGCTGCGTACTCGGCAAAGCGCAACGATGCACCTCACCGTTCTCTCGCACTGGCCATCTGCTTTGTCATGGGACTTGCAATTGTCAATGCGCAAGTAGCCGTGTACAGCCAGATGAACATCGGACTTGCTGATGGAAAATTTCAGACCATGTTCTATGCAATTACTGGCGCGGTGTTGCTGTTAGTTGTTGGTGCAATGGCTTTTAGTCTTGTGGCGTTCTTTCGTTCTGTCGGTGGTCGTGACAACGACACTGATGTGGTTAATGCCCACGCGCTCTATTGGTACTTCCTCACTGCAGTGTTTGCTGTGGTGTGGTTCGTGGTGTACGTACAGAAGTAGGTCAAGATGTTTACCCCTGGTTCAAAATATTTCTTCGGCCTCACAGGCTTGTCACTGATTACTGCAATCTTGTACATGTTCTTGGTGAATCCGTCAGACCTCGGAGCAGTTGCGCTTCTTGGTCTCGCTGCTTCAGGCGCCTTGATTGGTGCAATGGCATTGTTCACTCGCGACGGTGATGTTTATACAGACGAAGAAGCGGTAGCGGCCAATGCCGTCGGTGGTTCGCCATCGTTCTGGCCAATCGTGTTCGCTTTCGGTGCTGCAACTGTTCTTACTGGTCTGGCAACTGTGTCAGCGGTGTTCATTCTCGGTATTGCTGTCCTTGTTGGTGGCGGCGTCGAATGGACAATTCAGAACTGGGCTGATGGAGCATCGTCAGATCATGAGTTCAACAAGTTCGCTCGCACGCGTGCGATTAGCGCAATTGAATTCCCAGGACTTGCAGCTGTCGGCCTTGGTGTCATCGCTTTCTTCTTTTCACGCATCGTTCTTTCTGTATCGAAGCAGTCCGGACCAATCATTTTCATCGTGGTTGCAGCTGCGATTCTTACCGTCGGTGTGCTTATTGCAACCAAGCCTTTTATGAAAGGCACAGTCACAGTTGTTGTAGCGGTCCTCGCAGTTGTCACACTTGCAACTGCCGGAATTATTGCTGCGATGTCAGGTGAGCGTCACGAACTTGCTGTTGCATCGGCAGAAGATCATTACGACGCAGCAAATCGTGAATGTGGAGCAGAGGCTTCAGCGCATTACGACCATCTCGCGAACAACACCGTCTCACTACGTTCCGCAGTGACAGCCACCATCTTTGTAAAAGATGGCAAGGTGTACGCAGAAGCAATTGGTATGAAGACGAAAGTCGACACCATCACTATTTCTCGTTCAAATGCAATTTCTGTCATGTTCCGCAATCTTGATCAAGAGCAGCATCGCCTCGTTGTTCACTTGGGCTCAGCCAAAGTTGCAGCTACCGGAGTCGTTGAAAAAGTTGGTACGTGCACACAATTAACTGGCAAGAACCAAGAACAAGTAATGACACTTAAGATTCCAAAGCCAGCTGCTGCCAATGAGCCGTACTCGTTCACTGTTCCTGGTGCCACTGGTGAAATCAAGTTGGTCGTGCCGTGAGTCACTCAGTCTCCCCTCACTCTTCAGAAAAGGCTATGGATATCGTGAACAACGTGAAGTCGTCAAGTCATCGCATTCGTAATTCAATTGCAACGATTATTGGAATTATTGTTCTTGCTGGTTGCGCCAGAAATGCACCGCAAGACACGTGGCAACCAAGAGGCCACAATGCAAGTGTCATTAACCATCTGCAGTGGATTATTTTCCCTATGGCCGGTGTTGTTGGTGTTCTCGTTTTTGCCTTTGCTACGTACACCTTCTGGAAGTTCAAAGACCGCGGTCAGCCGATTCCGTCACAAAGCCACGGAAAGCCAATCGTTGAAATTATTCTCACGATCATTCCTGCACTCATCCTCACAGTTGTTGGCGTATTCACATTCCGCGGAATTTTTGAACTTGCGAACACTGAAGATACGCAAATGGTTATCAACGTCACTGGTCAGCAGTGGTGGTGGGAATATGACTATCCAGCACAGGCTGACCAAGGCATTACGCAGCCGATCATCACTTCAGGTCAACTCGTCATTCCAGTCGGAACAAAAATCTTGTTGCGCGAAACAAGCCGCGACGTTATTCACTCGTACTGGATACCAGCACTAAACGGTAAGAAAGATGCTGTCCCTGGCCGCATTAACTTGTTACGTCTCCAGGCAGATAAGCCCGGACTTTTCGCTGGTCAGTGCACCGAATTCTGTGGCCTCTCTCACGCGAACATGCGTATGGAAGCCATCGCGCTTTCAAAAGAAGATTTTGCCAAGTGGGTGGCCGGTCAACAGAAGGCATACACGTCTCCTGCCGACGGAACTCTTGCAAAGGAAGGCGAAGGCGTTTTCTTGAATCAGTGCATTCGTTGTCACCAAGTCAACGGCTTGAAGAAGGCTGACGGCACGCCAGCACTTGCTGCACCAGACGAGAACGTCTATGCAGGTGCAGTTCCGAACTTGTCGCACCTGATGTCGCGTAACACTTTTGCCGGCGCAAAGTTTGACTTGCTGAACAAGTCATGTCGCAAAGATGTTTGGGGTGCAAGCTCTGATGCCATCGGCTCGAAATACCTTGCCGGAGTTTCAGAATCATGCTTAAACCAAACTGATCTTCGTGCATGGTTGCGCAACGCACCAGCCATGAAGCCAATGTATTCAGACCCCAAAAAGCTGGGCCCATCTGGTGGCAAATATCGTGGTATGCCAAACCTTGGTCTTACTGAAACCGACATCGACAAACTCGTCGCTTACCTACTGACACTGAAGTAATCGGAGAACCCCATGGCGACCAACGAACTAACAATTTCACCAGCTCAGTCACTTGGTGCTGTGCGCCGTCCAGTCAATACAAAAGGCTGGCGCGAATGGCTCTTTACCGTTGACCATAAGAAAATCGGAATCATGTATGGCTGTGTTGCTTTTACGTTCTTCCTCATCGGTGGTATCGAAGCTTTGTTCATCCGTTTGCAGTTAGCACTTCCTGACGGCCGCATTCTTAGTGCTGACAAGTACAACCAAATGTTCACCATGCACGCGACCACGATGATTTTCTTGTTCGCCATGCCGATGGCTGCGGCATTCGCAAACTATTTCTTGCCCCTTCAAATTGGTGCACGAGACGTTGCCTTCCCTCGTCTGAATGCATTGTCGTTCTGGTTGTTCGTCAGTGGTGGCCTGATTCTGAATGCCTCGTGGTTCCTTGGCGGAGCAGCCGATGGCGGTTGGTTCATGTACGCACCAAACTCTGGTCCAGTGTTCTCACCAAGTAATGGTGTTGACTTCTGGGTTCTCGGTTTGCAGATTGCTGGTATCGCTTCACTGATTGGTTCAATCAACCTCATTGTCACTGTGCTCAACATGCGCGCACCTGGCATGACTCTGATGAAGATGCCTGTGTTCACGTGGATGATCCTCGTTGTGCAGTTCCTCCTAGTGTTCTCACTTCCTGTGATCACCGTGGCTCTCGTGTTGTTGATGTTCCAGCGCTCGTATGGCGCTACGTTCTTCGATGTATCGCAAGGAGCTGACCCGCTTCTCTGGCAACACTTGTTCTGGATCTTTGGCCATCCGGAGGTGTACGTGTTGATTTTGCCGGCGTTCGGAATCATCTCTGAAGTGCTGCCGACGTTCTCGCGTAAACCACTATTCGGGTATCCGTTCGTTGTGTTCTCAGGAGCATCAATCGGACTCGTTGGCTTCGGCGTATGGGCTCACCATATGTTCGCCTCTGGTCTTGGGCCAGTATCTGTTGCTGTGTTCTCAATGGCAACGATGGCAATCGCAATTCCAACCGGAGTAAAAATCTTCAACTGGTTGCTCACTATGTGGGGCGGCAAGATTTGGTACACGGCGTCAATGAAGTTTGCAATCGGCCTCGTAATTCTTTTCACCATCGGTGGTTTGTCGGGCGTTACTCATGCGGTTGCTCCTTCTGACACACAACAGACCGATACGTATTACATCGTTGCTCACTTCCATTATGTGTTGTTCGGTGGAATGGTGTTTGGTTTGTTCTCTGGCTTCTATTACTGGTGGCCAAAAGTTTTCGGAAAGATGCTCAATGAAAAATTGGGTACATGGAACTTCTGGTTCATGGTGATTGGTATGAACCTCACGTTTGGCCCCATGCATATTCTCGGCCTACAAGGCCAGCCTCGTCGTATGTATATATGGACACATGCTCGTGCTGGTCAAGGGTTCTTTAACTTTGGATTTTGGAACCTTGTGTCATCGATTGGTTCATTCGTTTTGGCCGTTGGCATTCTCTTCTTCATCATTAACGTGATCAAAACCATTCGTAACCCAGAGCGCGCCCCGCTTGACCCTTGGGATGCACGTACGTTGGAATGGATTACAACTAGCCCTCCAAAGGTGCACAACTTTGATCGCATTCCTGTCGTACATCACCTCGATGAGTTCTTCCACCGCAAATATGTGGAAGACGAAGCCACTCATACGATGAAGCAAGTTGCAACTGGTGAGGATCTTGTCCGCGCCGAAGAAGCTGCCGCTGACGCTGACATTCATATGCCAGG
>Ga0214919_10005501_pt1 | contig 17925 bp, 15 predicted proteins | sample LL1503_MetaG_FD_177994 | JGI IMG/M metagenome (GOLD analysis project Ga0214919, IMG submission 177994) | Freshwater microbial communities from Lake Lanier, Atlanta, Georgia, United States - LL-1503 | ecosystem: Environmental > Aquatic > Freshwater > Lake | place: USA: Georgia | collected...
GTTCTGAAAGTCGGGCAAGCCAGGGCAATTGCGTTACGGGCTACGCCCTTCACTCCATTGCCCTGGCGGCAACAACCAAGAAAAGGAGACCCTGAAACCCTTTAATGGGTAAACTTATCCACAGTTGGCCAATGCAAAAGCAACTATCCGTCCTGGGTCAATATTGAATCGGCAGGGTGGGTCAATATTCAATCAGCCTGAACAGTTCGGCAAAAATAATTCTTTCGGTGTGTTCGTACCACTGTCTCAACGACTCCTTTTTCATTTTTTGTTTCCAGCCGTCAAAACCTGGTTCATTCGGCTTAGTCCAGACAATGTTTGACAGGACATTAAATTCTTTTCTAAACACAACCTCAAGCCTTGAAGACATTGTTGCAGAACAATAGCAAAAAATTGCTCCATTTTTTTTAAGAACTCTTTTCCATTCCGCTACATACTCTCCCATCCAATTTAAAAAATCTATATCTTCATTAAAAGACGTGTCGCCTTTAATATTTTTCTTTTTGGTTGAGTGATATGGAGGGTCAGTTAGGACTAATGAAATTGATTCTGAAGGAATTCTTTTAAGAACTGCAAGTGAGTCACCTTCGATTACTAATGAATTAATATTTTGTGACTTAATGTCTGAAGATAATGCTTGCTTGATAGCATTAAAATCTTTTCTTCGACTTTGTATATATTTGTCCATATTTTAATTTTACATTCTTTAATCGTTGTTTACGCTAGTTTCTCTGCCGCCATAGTCGCTGTTAGTTTGCTGTAATGCTTTTCTATCATTGCTACAGAGTTACCCATTTGCTTAGAAAGGGTGTGAATATCTGTGCCTTTCTCTAGCAATTCCAGTGTTGCGTATGTGTGACGCACCGAGTAAAGAGTACGGGTTTGCCCGTTGCTGTCTTTAACCAGCCCACTGTCACGCATAAGCCTCCTAAAAGTGCCATTCAAGCTAGGGGGTTGGTAGCCTGTACTGAAGCGGAAAATTTCTACTGGTAAGCGCTGTTGAAACAAGTCCTCAAATGCAATGCCTTTAATGTCCTGTTGTCTCGCATGTAAACGTCTTAACGCCTCAACTGCAGAGTGCTTTGCTATAAGCCAACGTCCGCCTGTTTTGCCGTTTACCCAAATACGTAAGTAGCGAATGCCTTTGTCTGTGTGCCATTCTATGTGTTGCCATTTAATTCCCAGTGCTTCTGTGCCATGTCGCATTCCAGTCAACAAAAGCATTTCAACGTAGTCACGCAACAAAGGGCGCATTTCTCTTTCAACTGCTAGCCTTCCTTCAAGCGCCCATGTTTGCATAAATGTAACTAGCTTGTCCATTTCTTCGCGGCTAAAAGCGGGGCGTGCTGTACTTTTCTGCCCTCTGCTAGTTAACTTTGGAATGGCTACCTTATCGCTTAACCAGCCTTTGTTTACGGCTACCTGCTGTAACTTACTCCATGTACTTGAAAAATTATTAAGCGTTGAAGCTTTAGGCGTTTTGCCCATTTGCCTATTACGCCATAACTCAAATTCTTTCATGTCTGTGTACGTTAACTCCTCAATGCGCTTGCCTTCAAAGTACGGCAAGAAATATTTCTCAATACACGTTATGTACGTGTAGTAGACGCTTTTACCAATGCCGCCGTCCAAGTCCTTTCGTAACTCTTTAAGTGTTGCGTGTGCAATTTCTGCGAAGGCAGGGGCGTTGTGTGCTAAGCCTAGGCGTTGGCGAAATCTGGACAAGTCATACAACTCGCATGCTACTTGTATTGCGTATTCAAGCGAAGCCTTGCGAGTGCTAGTCCTATGCCAGCTTCCGCATTGGAGTTTGTAACGGCAATACCAAACAGGGCTGTTGTGCCTTCTATAAACAACGCACTCACCGTCCCTTAAATGGACGCTTGAAGGCGGCGCATAGCTAAGGTTAGCCAGTGAGGCTTTATTTGAGAGTAAGAGGTTGGGGTTGGTTTGGGGGAGACTCCTTACTTTATGCACAGTTGTACACAGAGTAAGGAGTGTTTACAGCGTACCCAGCGTCGAGAAACAGTGACACTAGGTTTATGAATGGTGGCCCGGGGCGGAATCGAACCACCGACACAAGGATTTTCAATCCTCTGCTCTACCGACTGAGCTACCGGGCCTGAGCCGGTGATTGTAGCAGTAGATTGCCCAGCATCGCCCCCCGCGCGCGCGCCTCATCAAACGCTGCGGGATGACCCTGTCGCAGGGCTTGCAAGTGGGGCATGACATCCCCTCACAGTTTGCGCTCAGACACCAACCTAGGGTTTCTCCTAGTTTATTAGTCATACGTCTGATTTATAGTGAACGCATGACTGCTTACACAATCGATTGCCTGCTGAAATGCGACAACCATTTAGGCGAAAGCCCGGTGTGGGATGTGAAAGACGGTTGCCTCTACTGGGTGGATGGCACCGGCCCCCGTGTAGGCAAACCAGCGTTATGGCGCTATAGCCCGCATACAGGCGCGGTGGAGCATTGGAAGCTCGATCGTGACGTTGGCGCTATGGCGCTTCGGGAGCAGGGTGGCGCGGTGTTGGCGCTCAACGACGGCTTCTACCTTTACGACTTCGCAACTGGCGCGCTCGAATGCGTCGCCCGCGTTGATGACGACATCACGCGTGCCCGCCTGAACGACGGCAAGTGTGACCGTCGCGGGCGATTCTTCGCCGGCGGCATGGATGACAAAGAAGAGCTCGGGCTGTGCAGCCTGTGGCGCCTCGATACCGACCTCAGCCTGCACAAAATCGATACAGGCATCATCTGCTCAAACGGCCCTTGCTGGAGCCCGGACGACCGGGTGTTCTATTTTGCCGATACCTTCAAGCAGGAAATCTGGGCTTACGACTACGACATCACGACCGGTGGAGCCAGTAATCGGCGTCTGTTTGCCTCTACCGCCAAAGACAGCGGGTTTGCCGACGGGTCCACTGTCGATGCCGAAGGCTTCATGTGGAACGCGCAGGTGATCTCTGGGGACCTGATTCGCTATGCACCCGACGGCAGCGTCGACCTCAAGATCGGCATGCCTGTGCGCAACATCACCAGCGTGATGTTTGGCGGTGACAAGCTCGACGAAATCTACGTCACGTCTATGGCGCGCGTGTCCCATCCTGCCGTGCACGACAACTTCGCGGTGCAAAACCGACCGCAGTTTGGGGCCGGCAGCGTGTTTCGAATCACCGGGCTGGGCATCCGTGGCCTGCCCGAAACCCGTTTCGGCGGCTGATCCGCCACCACAACACAATCGCAAACCGGAAGGAGACGCATGAAACCCGCAGCATTCGCTTATGAGAGGCCGTCATCAATCGCGGCTGCATTGGACCTGTTGGCGCTCGATGACATAGAGACCAGAATCCTCGCGGGCGGGCAAAGCCTTGTGGCGATGATGAACCTGCGCTTTGCGCGCCCGGCGCGGCTCATCGACATCAACCGCTTGCCGGACCTGAACTACATCCGCCGCGAGGGCGACGAGCTTGCTATCGGCGCGCTGGCGCGGCATGCCGATATCAAGGCATCTGCCCTGGTGGCGCAATGCTGCCCGCTGATGCACATAGCGTACGAATGGGTGGCCCACGGTACCGTGCGTAACCGTGGCACCTTGTGTGGCAACCTGTGCCATGCCGACCCGGCCAGCGAAATGCCCGCCGTCGCACTGGCTGTGGGCGCGACGATGGTCTTGCGCAGCAAAAGCGGCGAGCGTCGCGTTGCAGCAGCAGACTTCTTTCAGGGCCTGTACAGCACCGCAACGCGCTCTGACGAGATGCTGGTCGAGGTGCGGGTGCCAGTGGCGCCGGCTGGTCAAAAAGCCGGCTTTGCCGAAGTGAGCATGCGCAAAGGCGACTTCGCCTGGGCTTTGGCGGCAGTTTTGCTGACAGTTTCCAACGGTCGCATTGCGCAAGCGGTCATCGCTTGCGCTGGTGTCGACGACCGTGCCCGTCGCTTGCACTCAGTGGAGCAGGCCATCACTGGCCAGGCTGCCGACGCGGCCACGTTCAAGCGCGCTGGCAGTTTGGCGCGCGATGCAGTCAACCCCCATGACGATGCCACCACGCCCGCCGAATACCGCAAGGACCTCGTTTGCTCGCTCGTCGAGAAGGCGCTCGTCGGCGCGGTCTGAATTAAACAACGTAAGAGTCAGGAGACGCCATGACAACACACGCCATTACGATCACCGTTAACGGCCGCAAACGCGAGGCTACGGTTCCTGCACGGATGCTGCTTAGCGATTGCCTGCGCCACACGCTGGGCTTGCCTGGCACCCACGTTGGCTGCGAACACGGTGTCTGCGGTGCTTGCACTGTGATGATGGACGGACGCACCGTGCGGTCTTGCCTCACGTTTGCGGTGCAAGCCGACGGCAGTCAGCTCACCACCATCGAAGGCCTAGCCAACGAAAGCCAACTGCATCCGATTCAGGAGGCATTTTGGGAAGAACATGGTCTGCAATGCGGCTTTTGCACGCCGGGCATGCTGATGGCAGCCAACGAGCTGCTCAGTGCCAACCCCAACCCCAGCGATGATGAGATCCGCGAGGCGATCTCTGGCAACCTGTGCCGCTGCACCGGCTATACCCAAATCATCAATGCCATCCGCTCGGCCGCAGCCAAGTTGCGGGCAGCTGTTCCCACCTCGGCCACCTGAATAGAAAAGAAAGGAGTCCCGATGAGCTCACATCTGGAAACCAACGTCCTGCCGCCTAGCCGCCAACGCGAGCTACCCGGTCAAACCCGTAAATGGGTAGGCCACAGCATGAAGCGCGTCGAAGACCGGCGCTTCCTGCTTGGCAAGGGCCAGTACATCGACGACCACGCGGTGCCCAATATGGCGCATGCGGCCACCGTCCGCAGCCCGCATGCCCATGCCCGCATCATCTCGATCGACACCTCAAAGGCCAAGGCCCTGCCGGGAGTGATAGGCGTCTACACCGGGACCGATCTCGCAACGGTGGTTGACCCCTGCCCGAGCTTTGCCAGCCCGCCGGTGACGCAGCGCGCCATTGCTATCGACAAAGTGCGCCATGTCGGCGAGGTGGTGGTCGCCATCGTGGCGGTCGACCGCTACATTGCCGAGGATGCGGCCGATCTGGTGGAGGTGGAATACGAGGTTCTGCCAGCCAATGTCGACATCGAGGCCACGCTGGAGGCTACTGGCGATTCCGTCATCCATCCGGCGGACCGCGAAGGCAACAAGGCCCATGACGAGTCGTTCAAATTCGGTCCAGTGGACGAAGACTTTGCGCGTGCCGATCACATCGTTCGGCGTCGGCTGCGCTGGAAGCGCAGCGGCGCCCAGCCCATAGAGACCTGCGGCTGCATCAGCGACTATAGCGTGGTGGACGGCGGCTACACGATTCACTGCAACACCAACTTTTCGAACTTTATCCCGTTCGTGATCGCCGGTTCTTTGCGCATCTCGCCCACCGTGCTGCGCATGCAGCCGATCGCGACCGGCGGCAGTTTTGGGTCCAAGGTGTTTATCCACAAGATCGTTATCTTGACCTCGGGTCTTTCGCGTCTGGCGGGGCAACCCGTGAAGTACATCGAAGACCGATTGGAGCACTTCACCAACTCCGACTCGCACGGTAGCGACCGGCTTTACGACGCCGAACTCGCGCTGGCCAAAGACGGCACGATGCTGTCGTTGCGCTTTGACGTCATCGACGATTACGGCGCCTACCTGCAGTTCGGGGTTGGCACGCACGGCAATGCGATGTCGCAGGTCACCGGACCTTACCGGATCGGCTCGTTCGGCATGCGTGTGCGGGCTGCTCTGACCAACAAATGCCAGCAGGGGCCGTATCGGGGCTTTGGCGCTGAGGTGACCAACTGGGTGCTGGAGCGCCTGGTGGACGCTGCTGCCGAAGAACTGGGCATGGACATGGTTGGGCTGCGTTTGCAGAACATGATCCAGCCGGATCAGTTTCCGTACATGATCCCAACGGGCAACATTTACGACAGCGGCAACTTCCAAGAGGTCTACAAGCAGGCGGAGGCACTCATTGGCCTGGCGGCCTGGCGCAAGAAGGCCGCTGACCTGCGCGCCCAAGGACGTTGCGTCGGCGTCGGGGTCGCCACCTGCCAGGAGCGTAGCGTCTACAGCCCAACCGAATGGTGGTCGCTGAACAACCTGGCTGCGCCCGGATTCGCGCTGAGCAGCACGCCCGAAGGCATTTCGCTGCGTATCGACCCGGTCGGCAAGATCTTCGCCACCCTGCACTCGGTGTTCATCGGCAATAGCCCCGAGACCATCGTTACCCAGGTGCTGGCCGAACAATTCACCGTGGACCCCTCGGACATTGTGGTGAGCTACTCCGACACGCATTCCGGCTTCAACGGCGTGGGGCCGCAGGGCAGCCGTTTCACCGCAATGATCACCGGCGCATGTGTGAGCGCCAGCTACAAGATTCAGACCAAGCTCAAGCGACTGGCGGGCCACCTGCTGGAAGCTGCTGAGGGCGATCTGGAGTTGCGCGACGGCGCCGTGACCGTGAAGGGGACCGACCGCAAGATCAGCATCGGCGACGTGGCGATGCAGGCCAGTTTCTTCCGCCTGAATTTCCCGGACACACCCGATTTCGATAGCGGGCTCGAGACCACTGCGGTTTACGATCATCCGATCTCCACCTTGCCACATCCGGAGCGCAAGCACCTTGGCGTCTTCTATCCCATGGTGGGCCACATCTGCCACATCGCCGTGGTGGAAGTCGACCCCGATACTGGCAAAGTCGCCATCCTGGACTATGCCGCAGTGCACGACAACGGCACCATCATGAACCCCATGACGCTCGAAGGCCAAGTGCTCGGCGGTACCGCTAATGGCATTGGCAGCACCTTGACCGAAGAGTTCATCTACGACGACCAGGGCCAGTTTGTGAATGCGAACTTTGGCGAATTTGCGATGTCGTCGGCCTGGGAAATGCCGGCCAACCTGAAGATCGGGCACGTGGAGACGCCCTCACCGTATACCGAGTACGGCGTCAAGGGTGGCGGCGAGGGTGGACGACTTGGCGCGCCTTCTGCGCTGAGCAGCGCCATCGACGATGCCCTGCAACGCTACGGCGTGAAGGTAGAGCAGATCCCGGTGCGGCCGTCCACGCTGCGGGCCATGATCCGCGCCAGCGGCAAGTAAGGCTATCGATGGCAGCACCACGAAAGGTCATCATCACCTGCGCTGTGACCGGTGCGATTCACACGCCGTCGATGTCACCGCACCTGCCGATTACGCCGCAGCAAATCGCCGACGAGGCGATTGCGGCGGCTGAAGCGGGTGCAGCCATCCTGCACTTGCACGCGCGCGACCCTGCTACCGGCCGGCCAGACCAGACGCCGGAGGCCTTTGCGCGCTTCTTGCCGCTGATCCATGGGCGCAGCAATGCGGTGATCAACCTCACCACAGGCGGCAGCCCGTATATGCTGGCCGGCGAGCGCGTGCAGCCGGCAGCAGTGTTCAAGCCCGAAGTGGCGTCGCTGAATATGGGGTCGATGAATCTGGGCTTGTTTCCTATGCTCACGCGCTTCAAGACCTTCCAGCACGACTGGGAGCGCGGCCACCTCGAAGCCACGCGTGACATGGTGTTCAAAAACACCTTTGCCGATATTGAGATGATTTTGACCACGTGTAGCGAGAGCGGAACGCGCTTTGAGTTCGAGTGTTATGACACGGCGCATCTGTACAACCTGGCGCACTTTGTCGATCGCGGCTTGGTCAAACCGCCTTTCTTTGTGCAGACGGTATTCGGCCTGCTGGGCGGCATCGGCTCGCATGGTGACGATGTCTCCCATATGCGGCGGACTGCCGATCGATTGTTTGGTAGTGAATACGAGTGGTCGGTGCTGGGTGCGGGCAAGTCGCAGATGCGGGTGGCGGCAATCTCGGCATCCATGGGCGGCCATGTACGGGTTGGCCTGGAAGACTCCTTGTGGGTGGGGCCGGGCCGCCTGGCCAGCAGCAACGCGCAGCAGGTCACCCAAGTGCGCAGCATCATCGAAGCGCTGGGCTTGGCTGTGGCCAGCCCTGACGACGCGCGCGAGCTCTTGTCTCTTAAAGGGCGAGCCGCCGTTGCGATCTGAACGGCCGCCTCCATGCTGACACTTACATGCCGATCCCATTGAAGCTGCCGAAGCTGCCCAAGATGCAAGACAAGGCGCCCTTGCCTGCGCGCGCTGCAGCCAAGCCCAAACTCGCGGGTCGGCCGCCTGGCCGCCATCCAGACGAAACCCGCGAACGCATCCTCGACGTGGCAGAGAAACTGTTCGCCAACAATGGCTACAACGGCACCTCGCTGCGCGATGTGGCGCGCGGGGCGGACCTGCAAACCGCAGCGATCGGGTACCACTACCCGACCAAGGAAGATTTGTTCGATACCGTGATCCGCCGTCGCGCGGCCGTGATGACTGAGTGGCGCCAACGCGCGCTAGCTGAGATGCGCCAACGCCACGGCGCTGCAGCGATTCCTTTGGACGAACTCGTGCGCGCCTATGTGCAGCCGTTTTACGAATCAGCCAGCCACGGCAATGCCGGTTGGCGCTACTACGCCGCGCTGATGGGACGGTTGTCGAACTCGCCCATGGGTACGGAGGTGATCTCCCGCCACTACAACGCCACCGCGCGCGAATACATCGACGAGTTTTTGCGCTCCCTGCCTGGCGTTGCACTGCCTTCGATGATCGATGGCTTCACTTTCATGGTGGCGTCCATGCTGTCGCTTTGCGCCGGCACTGGCCGTTCGCAAAGCCTGATCGGTGTGAGCGGGGATGGGCGCCCGTTGAATGAACCGTTCAGCAACCTAGTGACCTTTCTGGTCTCGGGCTTTTTAGCGCTGCCGGCCGAGCCCCAAAACACAGCCGTGTCGCGAATACCGGCCTACGCTGCTTTTTGACCAAACCATGACTTTGCCTGACACCGAACCTATTGCCAGCATCAGCACCCTGGTAACGCCTGCGCTCACAGCCCGAGCGCTGGCTGACGGTGATGCCGAACGCTTGCCAGCGATGTTTGCCACTCCTTTCATGATCGCGATCATGGAGCGCGCCTGCGCACAACTGCTAGTCCCCCTGCTGAAACCGGGCGAGTTGTCGGTGGGTGCGCGCATCGAGGTGGCGCACCTGGCTCCAACGGCCGTTGGTTCGACTGTGGTTTGCAGTGCGCGATTTGTTGAGGCGCAAGGGCCGCTGTACTGGTTTGAGGTCTGGGCCGAAGATGAACGACGGCGCATTGGCAAGGGCCGCATTGCGCGTGCGATCGTTGTCGAGGCCGAACTGACTGCACGCGCAAGCGCCTGAAGGCGGCGGCGTGGTGAACCACGCTAACATCATGTCTCGCGGACCGCGATCCGATTAGTGCCTCAATACCAAGGAGACATCGATGCCTGTTACCGAACTCAATCACTACTTTGTCCGAGCCAACGACTTGGAAAAATCAAAAAACTTCTACTGTGAAGTGCTTGGTTTCGAGGTAATGCCTCGGCCTGACCTGCCTTTTCCGGGTTACTGGCTCGGTGTCGACGGCAAGATACAGGTGCATATGGGGCCGCACGGCATTGCAAATTCGGAGCTCTACTACTTAGGTACGCGTTCCGAATCGGCAACCAGCAACTCCGGCGTCGTCGACCACATTGCCTTTCTTGCCACCGACCCTCAGGCCGTCAGCGAGCGGCTCAAATTGATGGGCGTGGCCGGGCGCAAGCGCTATTTGCCGGCGGTCAGCCTGTTTCAGATCTTCGTGCAAGACCCAGACGGCCTAACGATCGAGCTCAACTTCCACGGCATAACAGGCGACCCGGCTTGGGCGGCCGACAGCGAAAACTACGCCGACATGGCGCGGGTCAGTTAACCCTGATTGAATTTGCTGCTCCGTGAACTCATGCGGCGGCTCTCTGCGCCGCGCCGCCCGCGCACCGACTTGCCTTGCACTCTGGCCTCTGCCGCTTTTCGCCGAACAAGGCGGCCACGCTCTACAAAGCCAAATTAAGACGCCACGGCTGTATTTTCATGGCCAGAAAACAGCCCAACGTCGGCTCTGAATTGGCGCGCCTTCCGGCGAAATGAAAAAAGCCGGACGATAAAAAATCGTTCCGACTTCAAATTTGGTCCCGCCGACAGGAATCGAACCTGTATTTCACGCTTAGGAGGCATGCGCACTATCCATTGTGCTACGGCGAGGGGTGCGGCATTTTAGGGTGTGCCCCTCAAGTGGATGGTGCGTGGATTCTGTCGAGTGGCTGTCTGGCTCTGATGGGTGGCTGTCAGTTGGCTGCTGTTGGTTGAACTATCAATCACCAATGTTTTGGTCGGGATCCTTCACGTCTTACAAATATATTGACATAGACCTTATGAACGGCTAGCCTGCCCGGAGAGGTGAAATAATATAATTTGCCCAATTGATTACTATTAATTAAATTTTAATAATTAAAAAATAAAAGAGTAAAATCTATGGCTTTAGATGAACTAAAAATGCATATTGGTTATTGCATTCGAATAACTTTGTTGTTAATGTTTTTTGGGACTAGCGTTTCAGCGCAAACAATAAACAAGCTCAGCCTGCCTAATAGACAATATGAAGTTAATGCAGTGGCACGTATTTCAGTTGAATTCAAAAGTGAAGGTGCCCCGAGATGCGGTCTAGTTGTAGATTGGGGAGATGGACGGACACAATCCATTCGGGTCGGACACGATGGTGAGGAGGGTGCGCCTAGCTCTCCTTTCGTCATTGAAAATGTGTATAAATCACCTGGAAGGTATAACGTAAAAGTAAAAGGTGAATATTTGAGACGAGGACTTGGATCGGTAAATGGGTGTGTGGTCGAGTCTAGTTCAATTGACGTGATAGTTATAGATCCAATGCAAGAAAGAAAAAATATAGGAGAGGGTTGGAGGCGGTATCTCGCAGATCTTCAACCAATCGAAAATCGTTGCATCGAAATTGGATCTAAAAAAAGAAGTATTAAATTTAATCCGAATGGTCCTGATGAGTTAACACCCATAAATGAACCAAACGTCCAACAACTACTAGCACAATGTAAAAAATTTGCATTCCAAAAGCAACCTCAGGGCATTACAGCTTGCAAGTTTCAAACTCCTACAGGCGTCGTAGATTCTCTTTGTGAAGGGTTGTATGTCGAGGATTCTGACGGTGGGGCCCAGAAATCTATTACTTTAGATCAGGCAATAGGTAACCATTTGACAGGACTCAATTGGAAATTCATCCAAATTGAAAATCAAATTGCGAAGGAAAACAGGTTAGCTGCAGAAAGAGCAAAGTTAGAGAGAGTAGCGTTGGATCAAAAAGCAGAAACACAACGAACGGCTGATGCTGAGATTGCAAAAAAAGCAGCGGAAGAAAAGGAGAGGGTATGGAAGCTTTCTCCAGAATACAAAAGGCAGCAGGCTGAAGCTGATAAGAAAAGAATTAGTGATGAGAAAGAAGCAGCTGCGGCCGAGGCAAGGGCACGAGTAGAAGCATTGGAGAGGTCAAGACGTGAAGACGCAGAAAAACTAGCTATTGCCAAAAGAGAGGCAATTGAAAATCAAGCCAAAAGACTTGCTGAGGAAAAAGAAAGAGAAGTGCTGAATAGACGTCAAAAATATGAATCTTCATTCATAAGACCTATGATGTCCGCATCGGATCCTAGAATTAATTGCCTAATCGTAATTCACATGGATCCAAGGTTTATACAACTATCTGAAAAAATATCCTTGTCAGGACTTACCAATCTTTCGTTCCCAATGCTGGCTGATAAGACAATACCAACTGCAAACGAACGTAAATTAATTGCATTGATGGCTGAAGGAGTAAAAAACTGTGTTAATGAAAGTGCAAATTTCAGAAAGAATAATTATGCTAAAGCTGTGTTGGATATTTTAGAGAAAGAGGATGCTTCATTTCTTGATGCGGCAATGGATTTGTATTCGAACAAGACGAGTTTTGGGGCGTATAACCTAAGTATCCAGCAAGCGGCTAAGGATTCGCTGAATCGATTGCAGGCGCTTGAAATTCAAACCCAAAAACAAAAAATAGAGCAGGAAGAGGCTGCAAGGGTGCGTGCTGCAGCAATGGAAGAGGCCTCTAGGTTGCGGGCTGCAACATTGAAAGAAGCACAGCTAAGGCAAGAACAACAGCGACGTGATCAAGAACAGCAGCGGCAGGCTGAATCAAGGAGACAAGATCAAATCCGCCAAGCTGAACAGGAGCGTATTGCGGGTGTTAGACGGCAGTGGTCGGCAAGGTGCGAGTTTGATCGACGAAATGCTTATGAGCGGTTCAAAAAATCAAAAGAAAATAACTGTAATGGGAATTCTGTAGGATTAGTTTTTTTATGTGTAGTAGGTGTAGAAAGTCAGGCGCAGGATTATGGACAAAGTGCTTTCGATTCATGTATGTCTGGTGCCCCGAACTAAAATTAAAAAATGTTACGGATTAATAAAATGTTTTATCGGCTTCTTGGTAGTCTAAAGATATATCTTCTCTGCTTAATTGGCGTTCTTCTAATTAATGGGAACGCTGCTGCCCAGACAAGTAGTAATCAGTCAACATCAATCGACGAGGCCAATAGATTAATTAGCAAAGGTGACTGTGTCGGTGCAGAGGTTCAGGTTCGGAATGGCGTTCCTAAGCCAATATATTACACAATGCTTGGAATGATTCAGCTAGATTGTAAAAACAATAAGACGTCCGCAATTGAATATTTTAAGCTTGCGGCCCAAGAAAACGAAAGTATAGCTAAAGATATTCTGACACAAATGGGTATCAGAGTTGAAAATGCGAAGACTCCTAATAGTTACGAATCAATAACGTCATATCCAAGTTCTTTAGAACCGCCGCCACCACATCAATTCTCTACACTACCAATACAGCGCCCAAGGATTTATGTTCCGCCACCAATTATTGTGGTTAGACCAATGGTATCTCCGTATGCTTGTATTCAAGACGGAGGAGCCACTTTTTGTCCCTACTACAGAAGGTGAAGTGAATATCTCTACCAGCACACCAGCCAAAACTAGGAAAACCCCACTGTTCCTGCGAGGTTACAAGCTTAGTGCTGAACCTTACACAGCACCCAGCATACGTTCCAACTGACTCTAGAACAAAAAGGGCATCTTGTCGATGCCCTTTTTAACGGGGTTGGTCAGGTGGTAGAAGCCACAATTGACGGGGACCGAGGCGACATCTCTCAACCTTTGTGGGGGAATTTGCCAAGTGATGTTAGCTTGATCATGCTATTTGCCTGTGCTTTTTTCACCCATTAATTCAATGAAAGTGACGTTATTTTTTAACTTTAGAATTCTGGTGCCGTCACTAATTTTTGTTACTTCAAGAACTTCAAATGGAATTACAATTCAATTTTTTAAATCATTTGATTATAGTTTAGGAATAGCTAATGAAACCTACTATAATTTTTTTGCATGGTGGTCCAGGATTCCAGGACTATCTAAAACCGTTCTTTGAAGAGCTTAACAATGACTTTAAGTGCATATTTTATGATCAAGTACGTGGACCTGAAATAAAAATTGAAAATATGCTTTTTCAGCTTGATGAAATCATCAATTCACTTTCTGGTAAAATTATTCTTCTTGGACATTCATGGGGTGCTGTTTTAGCTACAGAGTATGCTGGAAGAAATCAGTCCAAATTATCCGGACTAGTTATTATGAGTACGGGGTTAAGCGATAAGCATTGGAAAGATGAATACTGTAAGGAATTGAAAGACCTCGGATTAGAAAATGCGGAACCTGAACAAATTTTTCTTACACCAGAAGAAGTTGATCTAGGAGAAACTATTCTTGATAAAGCATGGGACACTTTTTCAGAAGAAACCTTTAATAGTATAAAGTACAGCTATCTTGAAAAATATGATGTAACGCCATTACTAAAGTCGCTAAAAATACCTGTCATCAATATTTTTGGAGAAAAAGATGTACGTTTTCCTGCTCGTGTATCTAGAACATTTGGTTCTTATAATAGTGCTATAGTGGATTATCAAATTCCAAATGCAGGACATTTTCCTTTCCTACTAAGCAGTGGAAGAATGCAAATTTGCAAAATCCTAAAAGGAAATTTTCTCAAAACCTCTAGATAATGGATAGGCATTTCAACCGCATGATGCCAAGACGGGTTTGCTGGTGTTTGGATAGCCGTTTCATTGATGGTTAAACCCTGTTGAGGTAGGGGTACCATCCCTTGGAATTTCTAAAAAGACAACGGGTTTGTCGAATAAATTTGGAGGGGATAACTGACTGGTTGTTTATACAAATCTATAAAACTTCAACCTGTTATCCCCGTTTTACCGGAAGGAATCCCTTTAACAAGCCAATGTGGGGTAACAATTTCCAACCCCAGTTTGTAACAACCAAAACACGGGGGAAATCAGCTATGGGGTAGAACTGGGCTAGCCCATTCCAGCCCCAGTTTGTGTCAATCCACTGGATGTGGTCTGATGCTAGACACTGGGGATAAACGCTGGATAGTAGTTGCCAAATTGGAGACGTTAGGAGGCATGCGCACTATCCATTGTGCTACGGCGAGGGGTGCGGCATTTTAGGTGCGCCACTATGGCCGCAGCTTGGCGGCGCAAAGCCTATTTGGTCAACATCCGCATCGCATCCTCCAGCCCTTTGAGGGTGAGCGGGTACATGCGCTGCTGCATAAGCTGCTGCACCACGCTGATGCTTTGGCGGTACTGCCACTTTGATCGCCAAAGAAGAACCTCACTTATCCAACTTCTTCAGTCCCCTATAGAATTTCACTGAACCGGTCAGAGAAGATGCACCCCCTGGACTACCGGGAAAAATTATCAAATCCTCAATGCCATCACCGTCAATGTCAGCCATCATTGACGTATGTTGCGTCGCTTGAACACCAGTCCGGAAACTCATAGTTTCCCCAACGGTAGTCCTTTTAAATGTTCCATTTTTTTGGTTCAAATAGATCAATGGGAATGCATTCGTATTTGAATCTCCCTGCCAAAGTGCATAACCAACTAAGTCATCGTATCCATCACCATTGACATCTCTGCAATCGAACTGATTGAATCCACCACCGTTGTTAGTAGTTAGTTCATTAATTATCACAGGATCAGATTGAGTAAGGATCCCATTGATAATGGAAGCACCTAGCCATTTCACACCCGGGGATATGCGACCTGTACTCATCATAGAGTCAGCGATTGGTTCGCCAGGAATGTAATTGGAGATCACATTCACAGGCAACATTAAAAGTACTGAGTAATCTGAGGTCGGACTAATTCGAATCTTGCATGAATTCGTAACTATTAACCCTCGGTTGGCAGCACCAATAACAGCATTACCACCCAAATTGATAATTGGAACAGTACTAAATCCACCTGTCCATCCCGTATACATCGAATACCCCAAAACTGGATAGCTTGAGTTGATTGTGCCGCCACTGGTCCACTTCCCATTGGCATCTTTGACAAAGGATTCGACAGCTGAACTCTCTCCTGCCTGAATTAATGCAGCAAAACCCGGATCGCCAGAAGCAGAGTAAATCGTAAATCCTTGAGCATTCGGGTGTGGAAAATCATTGTCTACAGCAGCAAAGGTAGTGCCATTGAACTTATATTTGTAGGTCCCTCCGTTCTGAGCGTTGGAAAAGTTGTATCCGCCCAAAGCGATAGATTTAGACCCGTCATTTTCGGTCAATATGCGTACGTTTTCCCATCCATCAGGATATGAAAAATGAATGATTTTGTACTTTCCAGTTTGTGCATTTGAGACAAGTGCTACTGGCTGAGCACCAACCAATGCATTGCTGTTTGTCTGTGTCGTTCGTCCACAGTCTTGAGTAACACCGCTTACAAAGTCTGTGATTCCATCACCATTAATGTCATCGACGGCAGTAACTGATGGGAATCCATTGAGAGAATTCACACCATCTAGCATGGATATTGTTACATCATTAAATTTGCCATTTTTATATTCAAATATGTATAACTTACCAAAACATGCTTGAGTCGGGTCTGGATTCGAAGCCCCTGCAGAAAAAATAATACCAGGATAACCACTGGGTAATTTCTTTATTGGAGTGGCAAACACAATGCCACCAATGTGTGTTGCATTAACGCTTACAGGGTCAGCTAATGCGTATATGTAACCTGGATCTGGGAATGCATTTGGCACTTCCACAAAATAAGGTTTGACGGTTGTCGTAACCGTCGCTTGCACTGTTGAAGTCTGGCTCCCAGTTCCACAAGTCAGTGTGAAAATATTACTGCCTAAAGCACTGACTGGAACTGATTGACTGCCCGATGTAGAAATTGAGTTGGACCATGCTCCACTTGAAATACAAGTAGTTGCATTTGTAGAAGACCAAGTCAGTGTGACGTTGTCCCCTTGATAGGTGTTTCCAGCAGAACTATTGATGTTTGCGGTAGGGAGTGGCGCAGCGATTTGACTAGTAGAGCCACCACCACCACCGCAAGCGTTCAATAGTGCAAGTGATAATAATAATAAATATTTTTCCATTTGTCTATTGGTTAGCTAATTAATTTATTGGGAGATTCACATTTCCCTTGCGAATCTCTACCAGCACACCTGCCGAAACTAGGAAAACCCCACTGTTCCTGCGAGGTTACAAGCTTAGTGTTCAGGCTTTGTCAGCACTCAGCATACGTTCCAACTGACTCTAAAAAAAAAACCTGGTGAGTCAAATGCGGAATATACTCGTCGAATGAAACAGGGTGACATATCCCGAGCTAAATCTGCTGCAATGGGCGCTGGCATAGCAATTGGTGCGGTCGCCGGAGCCGCCTCTGCGATTGATCAAATAGCAAGATACCCAAGCAGTTACTCTAATATTGGCAGATGGCTCAAAGAATGCTTTCTAACTGCTGGTGAAATTGACCAAACCAGAAATTCAGGATGATTCCTTTTTCAATTACTAGCGAATAGTTTTTTTTCAATTTCTCTACCAGTACACCATCACTTCCTGCGTGAAGGCATCATCGTGACTACTGGTAACTGCTGAGTTAAAAATTCATTCACAATGTTTGCAACCTTATCGGATTGCTCCAAAGGCAACAAGTGGGAAGCTCCGGGAATTACAGCGAGTTGTGCCCCTGGAATGCTCTCGTACAAAGTACATGTGTGAGACAACTTAATCATGTCATCATCGCCGGCTAGAACTAGCACAGGAACTTGAATTTTCGATAATTCTTTTATGGTGATTGTGGGTTCTGTTTGCCACATTTTTACGCACTTATCTGTTACTTCTGCCCGATGTTTTGGGCCGTCAGGTGAGTTGTCGGCGTAGTCCTTAGTAAGCATCTGCTCGGCCTCATCCGTCAAAGTTCCACCCAAAACGCCTTCGTGGTGAAAATTTGAACCAATTACAACTAATCGCTTAACTAGGTCCGGACGACGCATGGCAACAATCAGTCCTATGTTGCCTCCGTCGCTCCAGCCAACGAGGTGGCTTGCACCGCCAATTGCCTCAAGGAATGCAATAGTTTCATCGGCCATTGACTCATAGTGAAAGGGCTCAGGTGTGTCTGCTGTTCGTCCGTGCCCTCTGCGATCAAAGGCGCAAATACAGAAATTGTTTTCTAATTTTTTCCCAATGGCAATCTGATCGCTACTGCTACTTAATCCCCCATGAAGTAGAACCAGACGGTCACGGTCATTGTCAGCAACTGAAACCCAAGTTTTATGACCAAGAATATCTAAGTATTTCATTTCATTGCCAATCTGATGAAAACGATTGAAAATTGAGAAGGTAGTTTTGTAGACTTGAATACTTTCATCTCTGAATGAATATACGGATAAAGAAAAAAGTAAATCTCTACCAGTACACCCACAGAACCTGAAAAAACCCAATGATTCTGCGGGGTTACAAGCCTAGTGCTGAAGCTTACAAAGCACCCTAACTAGGTTCCAACTGACTTTAGACCAATAACAGTGTCGTGTCTAT
>Ga0214919_10005503_pt1 | contig 17922 bp, 13 predicted proteins | sample LL1503_MetaG_FD_177994 | JGI IMG/M metagenome (GOLD analysis project Ga0214919, IMG submission 177994) | Freshwater microbial communities from Lake Lanier, Atlanta, Georgia, United States - LL-1503 | ecosystem: Environmental > Aquatic > Freshwater > Lake | place: USA: Georgia | collected...
ACACTTAGTGTAAATGCAAATGTTGCTGATCTAACGATAAAAATTACCGATATGCAAGGTCGTGTTGTGTACGCTTCAGTTGAAAATAACGTGAACGCTGGATTTGTAAAACAAATCAGTTTGGACACACAATCATCAGGAATGTATTTGATGCACATCTTATCAAATGGTGAACAGCAGACAAAAAAGATTGCTGTGCAGAAATAAATAATAAAGAAATAAAACAAAATAAAAAACAGGCCTCATTGATGAGGTCTGTTTTTTTGTAAGAATTTCAAACTACTTTTTTAATTTTTTTAGAATCGCTTGTTCCACTTCTTCCGTGTCCCATTTATCCATAATGCCGGGCAAACTTGCCATTACATCTTGCATAATTTTATTTTGTCGATCGCCCTCAATTAAAGCTGTAGAATATCTGATATCAGGACGGTAAGTCACCATCGTGTATTGCGGAATCCATTTATCGGGATGTTTAGAACTAAACCAAGCTTCTATTTTTTTCTGTAATAAAAAATTAGGGTCGGCCGTTTTATCGCGCATTTCAATAAAATTATTTAGTGCGAGATCGGCAACGGCATCACCATCTTTTTTACGTAGTAGTTGATACTCCGAAAATACATCGGTCCAGTTCTCCTTATGTTTATCAATCAATTCATTCAACACCACGCAGTCTTCAAATCCACAATTCATTCCTTGTCCATAAAAAGGAACGATGGCATGTGCGGCATCACCAATAAGCGCGAGTTTATCTTCAAACGTCCATGGAAAACATTTGACCGTGACCAGCGATGAAACAGGATTTGCAATAAAATCATCGAGCAAAGTTGGCATCAACGGAACTGTATCGGATAAAATAGTGTCAAAAAATAATTGAACTTGTTCGCGCGTCTTCAAGTTCTCAAAAGAATTTTCTCCTTTGAAAGGCATAAACAAAGTGCAAGTAAAACTTCCATCCATATTGGGAAGTGCAATCATCATAAAATTCTTCCTTGGCCAAATGTGTAATGCGTTTTTCTCAATCAAAAATTCTCCATTTGGTCCAGCAGGAATAGTCAACTCTTTATAGCCATGTTCAATATAAGTTTGTTTATACTCAAAGCGATCGTTCGACAACATTGCACTCAATCGAGCAGCAGAAAATGCACCATCAGTTCCAAAAATTAAATCAGATTGAAATTCAGATGTTATTTTTGTCGCTTCATTCTTAAAAGAAGAAACTCCTTTTTTCAAATCAATGCCTGTGCAAAATTCATTGAAATTTATTTTTACATTCAAATGTGTTTCGGCAAGATCCATCAGCTTCATGTTAATTCCACCACGCGAAACAGAATTTATTGCCTGCCCATCTTTTCCATAGGGCTGGAAAACATGTGTCCCATCCAAATTATGAATCGCACGCCCATACATTGGAATCATAATCTTTCTAATTTCATCTCCAATTCCAATTCCGTCTAAGCCACGCAAACCACGATCACTCAAGGCAAGATTTATCGATCGACCTGCACTAATCCTATTCTTTCGCATATCAGTCCGACGTTCAAAAACATCAACCTTGTAACCTCGTTTTGCCAGATAAATAGACAAAAGTGAACCCACAAGGCCAGCACCTATTAGTGAAACTGATTTTTGATTACTCATAGAATTATTAATTATAAAACACAATATGAATTGCGAACAAATTTATTTCAAAGCTTCATTTAACTTCTGTCCGAACTTCCATATATCTTCAAATGAATTATACAATGGAACAGGAGCTAAACGAATTACGTTTGGTTCTCTCCAATCGGACATTACACCATTTTTCGTCAACTGATCAAAAAGATTACGACCATATCCATGTGCAATTACACTCAATTGACATCCGCGTTGTTCCCAATCGCGTGGAGTAATTATTTCCAGACAATTTTTATTTACTGCAGAAATTTCATCGATAACAAATTCTAAATAACCTGAAAGTTTTTTTGTTTTTTCATTCAGCGCATCCATTCCAGCCTCGTCAAAAATAGCAAGCGCTGCACGATGAGCCGCCATCGAAAAAACAGGTGCATTACTCAGCTGCCATCCTTCTGCACCAGCAATAGGAACAAAACCCTTTTCCATTTTAAATCGATTCGCTTTATCATGTCCCCACCAACCTGCAAAACGAGGCAAATTACTATTTGCATGTTTTTCATGAATAAAAGTACCTCCTACACTTCCTGGACCACTGTTTAAATATTTATAAGAACACCAGCACGCGAAATCAATATTCCATTTATGTAATTCCAATTTTATATTTCCTGCAGCATGTGCAAGATCAAATCCAGCATAAGCTCCTACATTATGTGCGGCTTTCGTAATCGTTTCCATATCGAAAACCTGTCCACTGAAATAATTTAAACCACCGATAAAAACCAGTGCAAGTTCATTGCCATGCTTTTCAATTTGTGCAAGAATATCTTCAATACGAATGGTGTGTTCACCTGTGCGCGGTGCAATTTCAATAATCGCATCTTCCGGATCATAACCATGAAATTGCACTTGAGATTCCACAGCATATTGATCGGATGGAAATGCTTTTGCTTCCATCAAAATTTTATATCGTAAACCACGCGGACGATAAAACGAAACAAAAAGAAAATGTAGGTTTGCAGTCAACTGATTCATTACCACAACTTCAATTTGTTTTGCACCAACTAATTTTGCAGTTTTCTCTGTCAAAAGTTCATGGTAAGAAACCCATGGGTTTTTCGCATGGAAATGCCCCTCCACGCCGTAAGTCGCCCAGTCTTTTAATTCCTGATCAATGTATTCGCGTGTCGTTTTCGGCTGAAGTCCAAGTGAATTTCCTGTAAAATAAACAACATTTTCGCCTTGAAATTGTGGAAAATAAAACTGCTCCCTAAACTTTTTCAGGGGATCAATTTCATCTTGTTTACGAGCGTAGGAAATTGAGTTGTTGGGTTTCATAAAATGAATTGATGGTCAAAGATAAGGCACAGCACCGAGATATTGGGAATGCAATTTTCTTAATCATGCAGCTAAACAAGAAAAATGCTGATGCAAAGCGGAATTATTTTCGCAAATTTGTACTCTATATTCAATGCATCCTATACAGCACAAACTTTAGCAATGAAAACAAGTCGATCCAAAGAACTTTTTGAAAAGGCAAAACAATATTTCCCTGGCGGTGTAAATTCCCCTGTTCGCGCATTTCGCTCAGTAGGAGGAACACCACATTTCATAGCAAAAGGTAAAGGTTCGCATTTATGGGATGCTGATGGAAATGAATTCATTGATTATTGTTGCTCTTGGGGCCCACTTATACTTGGCCACGCCGACCAACGAGTTGTAGATTCAATTGTTAAAATTGCTAAAAACGGAACATCATTCGGTGCGCCTACAGAGTTAGAAAATCAGCTTGCCGAATTAATTTTATCGAACAATAAATTCATTGAAAAAATTCGTTTTGTAAGCTCAGGAACTGAAGCGGTAATGAGTGCAATTAGGTTGGCCCGTGGGTTTACGGGCAGAAGTAAAATTTTAAAATTCGAAGGATGTTACCATGGTCATTTAGATGCCCTTTTAGTAAAAGCTGGCTCAGGTCTAGTGACTTTTGGGAACACCTCGTCGGCTGGCATCCCAGCTGCGTTTGTAAATGAAACAATAGTTGTTCCTTTAAATAATATAGATGCGGTTAAAAAGGCGTTTTCTCAATTTCACAATGAGATTGCCTGCGTAGTTATAGAACCAATTCCCGCCAATAACGGGCTCTTGTTACAAGAGAAAACTTACTTACAATTTTTGCGTGAAATCTGCACAGAAAACGGAACACTCTTGTTTTTCGATGAGGTAATTTCCGGCTTTAGAATTGGGTTTACTGGCGCTGCTGGTTATTATGGAATACAACCTGACATTATTACTTACGGAAAAATTATTGGAGGTGGCCTACCTGTAGGTGCTTATGGTGCGAGCAAAGAAATTATGGCAAAAATCTCTCCGGAAGGCGACGTGTACCAAGCGGGAACGCTTTCAGGAAATCCAGTGGCCATGGCTTCTGGAATTGCGCAACTTTCTGCTTGTCTAGCAAAAGGGTTTTATGAAAACCTAGAATCTAATTGCAATAAGCTAGTGGAAGGAATTCGTTCACATGTGAGGACAAAAAATTATGCCGTAAAATTATTTTCCATTGGCTCTATTTTTTGGATTGCATTTACCGAAAAAGAAAAAATTTCAACGGCAGAAGACATCGACCCCAAAAGTATGGATACATTTCGAAAATTTTTTCATTCCCTTTTAGAAAAAGGAATTTACATTGGTCCATCGGGATACGAGGTTGGCTTTGTTTCCTCTGCTCACACGAATGAGGATATTGAAACGACAATTATTTCTTTTTGCGAATCATTGGATATAGCTTTAAACGATTGAGCTTACCCAAAGTAAAATAATTAGTCCATCTACACCGAACGAAAAATAATATTCAGATTTATTTTTGCTGCAATTATGCAAAACTAAAATAGAAAAAGAAGACCACAGCAAATAATAATTTGGTTTTTCGAAAAAAAGCAAGGCCAAATGTGTTTGTGCAAAATATAAAATAAAACAAGAAACAATCAATAATAACTGTGCAAAATAAACAGCCCGCTTTTCTCCCATGACCATCGGAAGTGTTCGAAGTGAAGCATGGTCATATTCCAAGTCACGCACATCGAATGGAATAGTCAATGCAATAATTACTAAAAAAATAATTACTGCCCAATAGGATAGCACTGCACTGTTTACAACACTTAGGTTTTCCAATGCAGGTAAAAAAACTGTTACAGAAACCCACACTAAACCAATAAAAAATATTTTAATTAGCGGGAAATCTCGTCCACTTATTTTCTTGCGACTATAGCTAAAAATTGGCGCAGCATAAACCAAACTTAAAATTGCGGAAATTATGAGTATTGTTTTTGATTGCGGATTTAATTCAATAAAGGAATAAAAAAGTGGAAAAAGTGATAAAATAATTAAAACAACAAGAATTTTTTTATGTTTAAGATTCCATCGATACCTAGCTCCTAAAAAAGCTACAGAATCCTTATTAATAACACCAATTAGTCTCTGAAAACAGTACAGCGAAAGTGTGCCAAAAAAAGAAATAAAAATTAGCTGAAGTGAAAACGGAATGTGTAAAATACGGCAGGATACATTTGTCAAGGCAACTGCACACAAAGCGATGTGTAAATTACTGTATAAGTAAAAATCGAAAACTGATTTTAAGCAAAATTTAAACAATCTTAGATTTATGGGTGAGAACGGTTGTAATCTATAATAATTGAAGAAGTAATAAAGCCAGAAACGATGCCGATGCCTCCGCAAATCAATGATTGAAAAATACGGTGATGGCGAGCTTCCTTCTCATATCCTAACAAATACGTATCGTACTTCAAATAACTTGGATTGGATACTGTTCCTGGTCGTATTTTAACTTTTAAGAAAGTACTTGCACCTGAATATATAAAAGGGGTAAGTAGCGTCAGAAAAAAATTCTGCGTATAGCCAGCGGCAAATCCAGTAATAAAAGCTCCTGTTGACCAAGCCGAAGATTTAAAAGAAGCCCTCGCATCTCGCTCTCCCTGCAGAAAGCATTTCACTTCGTGAGCGGAAAAATAATTTCCAAATAAGGTGTCTTGCTTATAAAAAACAACTTCGGCCCCTGAACCATATTTTACTGAATAAATCAAATCAAGGTCGATAAAGTCCGCCTTGAAACCACCCTTTTTAGGAACGAGCATTTTTAATTTTTCATCTGTAGAATCCTTTAAGATTACAACCAGTGTTTTCCCACTCATTAGAAAAACAGTGTCCAATGGAACAGCAATTTGAGAATAAACAGGGCTGTCGAAAAGAAATATAAATGTTAAAAATAGAAAATTTTTCATACGCGCAATTAAATCATGATAAAGGTAAGAACGATTTATTAATTCGCTAATCAATTACCACAAACTTTCTTAAAATTGATTTTAATTCTACTTACCTTTGCTACCGTTAATTTTTCAGTTTGTTTGAGAAAAAACACTTCAATGCTAAACTAATAAAATCAAGTATTTAAGGCGAGAACAATATTCAAAAAAAATGGCAACAGATATTTTTGCAAAAAGACACATTGGTCCATCTGAAAAGGATGTTAAAGAAATGCTTTCCACAACAGGCGTTCAAACAGTTGATGAATTAATTGATCAGGTAATTCCCTCTGCTATTCGTTTAAAAAAGCCATTGAATCTTCCCGATGGAATTAGTGAATTTGAATACCTGCGTGAACTTGAAAAAGTGGGTGCAAAAAACAAAGTTTTTCGCTCCTGCATTGGACTTGGTTACTCAGGAACAATAATTCCACCTGTTATTCAAAGAAATATTCTCGAAAACCCAGGTTGGTACACTGCTTACACACCTTACCAAGCAGAAATTGCTCAAGGACGTTTGGAAGCCCTATTGAATTTCCAAACTATGGTAATGGATTTAACTGCTATGCCAATGGCTAATGCTTCTTTGTTGGACGAAGCAACAGCAGCGGCAGAAGCGATGGCTATGCTATTCGGAAATAGAAGTCGCGAAGCAGTAAAACGAAATACGCATAAGTTTTTTGTTTCTGAAACTTGTTTTCCCCAAAACATTGATCTTCTTTTCACTCGTTCTGCACCTCTTGGAATTGAATTAGTAATTGGTGACGCTAAGACATTTTTATTTACGGAAGAATTTTTTGGTGCACTCATACAGTATCCCGATTTGAACGGAGAAGTTAATGATTATAAAAAATTTACTGCTGCTGCTCATGCGGTGGGAGCTGGTGTTGCTGTAGCGACAGATTTGTTGGCGCTTACAATGATTACGCCTCCAGGAGAATGGGGCGCTGATGTTGTTGTGGGTAATTCACAGCGTTTTGGTGTACCAATGGGATATGGTGGACCACACGCAGCATTTTTTGCTACACGTGAAGACTACAAACGCTTTCTTCCTGGAAGAATTATTGGTGTTTCTGTTGACGCAAATGGAAAGCACGCCTTGCGCATGGCATTACAAACGCGTGAACAACATATTAAACGTGATAAAGCAACATCAAATATTTGTACTGCTCAAGCATTACTTGCAATTATGGCAAGTATGTATGGCGTTTATCACGGACCTGAAGGAATTCTTGCTATTGCAAACGAAGTGCATTCCAACACTTGCAAATTAGTTGCAGCATTAGAAAAAATTGGCTTAAAAAAAATAAATTCTATCTACTTCGATACCGTTTCTTTTGAAGTACCAAATGGCAATTCGATTGAAGCAATTCGTGCAAAAGCTGAATCGAAAGAAATTAATTTCCGTTATGGGAAAAATTCTATTCACATCAGTCTCGACCAGGCAATTCAATCCAATGACCTTGCTGACATCGTATCTGTTTTCGGTGGAACAATAGGAAATGATGCTCCAAGTCCGCTTTCAGGATTTTCCAAACGCACAAGTTCTTTTCTAACACATCCTATTTTCAATTCATTTCATTCCGAAACGGAAATGATGCGTTACATAAAACGTTTAGAAAACAAAGATTTATCGCTAGTTCATTGTATGATTTCGCTTGGTTCATGTACCATGAAATTAAATGCGGCAGCAGAATTAATGCCAATTACTTGGCCGTGTTTTGCCAATATGCACCCATTTGCACCAACAAATCAAGCAGAAGGATATAAAATTGTTATAGACGAACTCACTAAAGCATTAAGTGAGGTAACGGGCTTTGCCTCTATGTCATTCCAACCAAATTCGGGAGCACAGGGAGAATATGCAGGGCTTCTTGTTATTCGCGCCTACCATCAAAGTCGTGGTGACATGAATCGTACAGTTGCCTTGATCCCATCTTCAGCACATGGCACAAATCCGGCTTCTGCTGCAATGGCAGGAATGGATATTATCATAGTAAAATGTGATGAAAAAGGAAATATTGATGTGGCAGATTTAAAAGCAAAAGTTGATGCTAACAAAGAGAAACTTTCCTGCCTGATGGTAACCTACCCATCCACTCACGGAGTTTATGAAGAATCAATTACTGAAATCACTTCGATCATTCATGCAAACGGCGGACAGGTTTATATGGATGGTGCAAATATGAATGCGCAAGTGGGATTAACAAGTCCTGGAAATATAGGCGCTGATGTTTGTCATTTGAATTTACATAAAACTTTTGCTATTCCTCATGGAGGAGGTGGCCCAGGAGTTGGACCAATTGGAGTTGCAAAACATCTTGTTCAGTTTTTACCTTCCCACCCTGTCATTTCATGTGGCGGTGAAAATGGAATACATGCAATTTCGGGAGCACCATTTGGAAGTGCCTTGATTCTGCTTATTTCTTACGGATATGTAAAAATGTTGGGGGGAAATGGGATGATGGAATCTACAAAAATGGCAATTCTCAATGCGAATTACATCAAAGAAAAACTCAAAGGAAATTTCGAAACACTTTATACGAATGAGAATGGAAGAGTTGCACACGAAATGATTTTAGCTTGTTCCGATTTCAAACGTATTGCAAAAGTTGAAGTTGGGGATATTGCAAAACGACTTATGGATTATGGTTTCCATGCACCGACAGTTTCGTTTCCTGTTCATGATACAGTGATGATTGAACCAACAGAGAGCGAAAACAAAGCTGAGATGGATCGATTTTGCGAGGCAATGATTAGTATTCGAAATGAAATTGCTGAAATTGAATCGGGTAATGCAGATGTGGAGGACAACGTATTGAAAAATGCACCACATACTGCGGAAAGTATTATTGTAGGGGATTGGAACCATCCTTATTCGCGCGAAAAGGCAGTTTTTCCATTACATTGGGTTCGCGACCAGAAATTCTGGCCGAGTGTTGGCCGGGTCGATAATGCTTTTGGCGATCGCAACCTTGTGTGCTCCTGTTTGCCTATTGAGGCCTATATGGAAACGGCAATCGAAAGCTGACATAATTCTAAAACTACCTTTGTGTAAATTTTTTAACATTTAATTACCTAATTTTTGTTATTTAATTATTATTTTTACGCTAACAAATAAAAAATAGAAATTAAAAAAACCTAACACATGAAAAAAATTTACACAGTTATTACATTTTTGACAGTAGCTATTGCGGTAAATGCACAGCGCGCTTCTATTGCTGGAGCTCCTCTTCAGCCATTACAAAATAACAATGCAATGTCTGTACAAATAGTTACAGATACTCTTGTAGCTGATGCCGATTGGACGCAACAACCAACTATTTATTCAGCCAGTGGTGGTGGATTTGTAGTTGGCAATAACGGCTACGGTGATCTTCAAAAAGTGCAAATTTTCCGTCCTGGTCAGCCATGCGTTGTTGAAGGTGCCTTATATTGGTTTGGTGCTAAAGAAGTAGGCGCAGATGGAAATGTTATCATGCGTGTTTATGGCTTATCAGGTACCGGAACTTCAACAATGGGACCAACACCTTGTCCGGGAAGTTTCACTGTTTCTGATAATGTGTTAATTTCTGCTTGTGACACAGCTGCAATGTATGTACACACATTTTCTACACCTCAATATGAAGCAGGCGATTTTGGAGTTGGATTCAGTGTTGCAAGTCTTGGCGCTGGTGATACAATAGGTCTTGTATCCACAGCAGACCCTAACTCTAACACAGAAGATTCTTGGGAAGAGTGGAGTGACAATACATGGCACACAATGTTAGAGCCCAATAATTGGGGATTAAATATTGCTTTTGCTATTTTCCCATTAGTTGATATGAATGTAGGAATTGAAACACCTTACATCAATGGAGTTAAAATGGGATTTGTTGGTGCCAACCCAACTTCTGATAACACTGTTCTTTCCTATGGTCTAACACAAAATGCAGCTTCAGTAATTATTTCAATTGTAGATGCACAAGGCCGTATAATTTCTACAGAAAAAGCTGGAAGTAAAGTAGCTGGCGATTATACTTTTGCAATCAACAGCGCAAACTTTGCAGCAGGTACTTATTACGTACAATTGCAAGCAGACAACAGCCGTCTTGCAGTGAAGATGGTGAGAAAATAATAGTTTAGAATAATCTTTAAAAATGCCTCTTACTTTAATAGTAAGAGGCATTTTTTTTGTTTTTTAAAGTTAAGAATCAATTCAAAAATCTATGACATTTTCAAAAAACGTTATTTTTGATTCTAAAAATAACTTATATTTGCATACAGTAAAAATTAAACAAATCTAACCCATGAAAAAAATTTACACTATGATGCTTGTTGTGCTGATTGGCACTTCAGCTTTTGCACAAAGTAATATGCTCTCTAAGCGTGGGGGCAAACATCCTCTAAATCCTGTTTTACGTAGTGGTGGTAATTCAACTCAAGCTTCATTGGGTTTCTATTGTGACTATGGGTTTATGGATGGCGACTACCAAGTAAACCAACAGGGACTTACTTACTCCCGTTATATTTGGGACATGAACATGAGATACGATTTAGCTCTTGGTGACACAAGTATCCGTTGGGCTGCTGTTGACTTTAACCCATTGTATAATTCCGATTATACAACAGTATATCCTTTCCCACAAATAGCAAATAATTCTTTTACAAGCATCACCATTGATACTGTTTTCTTCAACTTCGGACATTCTAATTATTCAGGATTGAACGATACTATTTTGGTGAAAATTGTTCAGTGTACTGCAGGTGGTTATCCTTCAGCAACAGCTGTGGTTTTACATACAGATACCCTTATCTCTAACGTAAGTTTGACAGGAAGCGCTACTTGGCTCGACAATGCAACTTATGCTGTTCCATCCAATTTCTTCATCAACAACAACACAACAAAAGTTGGTGTACGCGTTGAATTTTATGGTAATGCATTAGACACTTTCGGAATGACAGCTGGATTTGGTGATGTTGGATCAGGACAGTGTTCTGCAAATCCAACATTAAGCAATTTTGCAGCTCCTTCAATGTATGCTGACAATAGCTACCGCCATGACATGTATTTCTCGCTACCTCCTTACAACTACCAACAGCTTCCAACATCTACAGGAGCTGATACCTATTACGATTGCGATGGAGTAACTGGCTACTTACTTGGTGCTGACAGTGAAAACTTCCTTCAGAACTGGGATATTTGGATTCATGCTACTGCAGATGGAGTTGGTATTGACGAAACAAATGGTAGTTTAGGTGTTGGACAAAATGTCCCAAATCCAGCTACAGGCGAAACACAAATCCCTTACGAATTGAAAAATAATTCAATTGTATCTTTAACAATATTTGATGTAACTGGAAATATTGTAATGACACAAAAAGAAAATGCTTCTGTAGGTCGCCACACGTTCAATTTCAATTCTGCTTCTTTCGCTGCTGGTGTTTATTACTACACAGTTGGAACAACAGAAGGATCGATCACACACAAAATGATTATTCAGTAATCATTTTTTCAACTCTTAATAAAAAAGTCTCTCCACATTTGGAGAGACTTTTTTATTAAGTACAACGAAAGAATTACTATCCTTTCTCCAACCGATCTCTAAACTGTTTTAAAAATTTTGTAGCATAAACAAACTCTGAGAGATCTTTATTTGTTGTTTGCAAAATTTCGCTTTTTGTTCCCTCCCAAACTTTCTTGCCTTTGTAAAGAAATGCAATGTTGTCGCCCATTTCAAGTACAGAATTCATGTCGTGCGTAATGACAACAGTGGTCATGTTGTACTCTTGTGTAATTTCTTCTATTAATTCATCAATAAGAATTGAGGTTTTCGGATCGAGACCTGAATTAGGTTCGTCGCAAAAAAGATATTTCGGTTTAAGTGCAATGGCTCGCGCGATAGCAACTCTTTTTTTCATTCCCCCACTTAGTTCAGCAGGATTTAAATTCAATACATTTTCTAAATTCACTCGCTGAAGACAAAAATTAACACGATCCAATTTTTCATCATAAGGCATGTTGGTAAACATGGACAATGGAAACATAACATTTTCCTTCACCGTCATGGAATCAAATAATGCCGCACCCTGAAAAAGCATTCCAATTTGTTTGCGAATTGCATTGCGACCGTCAAAATTCATCTTCAAAAAATCTTGCCCATCATATAAAACCTGGCCTTCCTCTGGATTAATTAATCCAACCATACATTTAATTAAAATTGATTTTCCCGTTCCGGATTCACCGATAATTAAATTAGATTTTCCCACTTCGAATCGAAATGAAAAATCTTGGAGAATAACTTTCTCACCGAATGCTTTTCTTAGATTTTTAACTTCGATCATGCTAGGAGAAGCTGAGTGAGAATAAAATTAAATAATAACAAAACAATAATACTATATACAACAGCGCGAGTACTCGACTGCCCTACTTCTAACGAGCCGCCTTTTGTATAGTATCCTTGGTAGGCAGAAATGGAAGGAATAATAAATCCAAAAAACAGTGTTTTGATGACTGCGTAGGTAACATAATAAGGGCGGAAATCATATTGAATTCCATAAACATATTGAGTTGGTGTAACAACTCCAGCAGCAACACCTAATACAAATCCTCCCAAAATACCAAGAAACATACTGATGCAAATTAAAAATGGAAAAATAAAAACAGAAGCAAGTATTTTCGGGAGAATTAAAAAACTTGCTGAATTAATGCCCATCACATCAATTGCGTCAATCTGTTCAGTAACTCTCATGTTCCCAATTTCTGAAGCGATGCTAGATCCAACTTTACCAGCAAGTATAAGACTTACAATAGTTGGAGAAAATTCCAAAATAATTGAATCGCGCGCTGCATATCCAACAGCATACAATGGAATCCAAGGACTGCTAAATCCAAATGCAGATTGAATGGTGATTACAGCACCCATAAAAATAGAAATGATGGCAACAATTCCAAGTGAGCCAACCCCTATTGAATTAACCTCATCAAAAAAACGGGACCAAAAAACATTTCGCTTTTCTGGACGACGAAATACCTGCCGAAGCATCAGCCAATATTGGCCAACATGATAAAAAAGTTTAATCGGATTCATTTAGTTTGGTAAATTTACATAATATTAAGCAGAGAAATAGACAAGAAAAGCAATGTTATAATATTCAGTAAAGTTGTTTAATCTTAAAATAAGTAAATTTAACAAACAGCAACAGATGAACCTTTTCAAACGATTATTTTTAGCTATTTTTCTAAGCTCCATTGTCGCGATTAGCTTTGAGGGTTGTTTTATGTTTCATGGAAAAAATAAATGCAGCGATTGCCCAAGTTTTAAGAATAACAGTAAGCCACAAAAGCACAAGAAGTAACGCTGTCGAATGGCAAATAATTTGCTTTCACCACCTTGTTTGATAAATACAATTGCTTAAAGACTATCCCAAAAATACCCTGTTTTAGGTAAATTCTGCACTGTTTTATCCCATTCATCCTCCTACCTTTGATATTCTATTATTTCAACGATGACAGAACCATTAGACAACCTAGCATCCTTAAAACCAGGTGAAAAAGCTGTTATCATTTCCTTTTTAGATGAGGACCTTTCTTTAAAATTATTGGAAATGGGTTGTACACCAGGTGAAGAAGTTGAAGTAGAAAAAATAGCTCCGTTTGGTGATCCAATTGCAATCAATATTTCTGGATACGTTTTAAGTTTGCGTCGTGCTGAAGCTTCTACTGTTCAAATCCGTAAAATAGTATTGGACAATTAATCGTCATTAATATTGTGGAAGCAAAAGATACAATTCCAGTAATAAGTAGAAAAGTAGCACTCGTAGGAAATCCTAATAGTGGAAAGTCAACACTGTTCAATGCGCTAACAGGTTTACATCAAAAAACAGGGAATTTCCCAGGTGTTACCGTTGATAAAAAGACGGCACGGATAAAGCGTAAATTCCAGGGAAAAATAGTTGAGCTTCACTACACAGATTTACCGGGAACATACTCGTTATATCCAAAATCGTTAGACGAAGTAGTTGCGACAACTGTTTTAACAACAGATGGCAACGAAGACAAACCCGATTTAGTTGTTATCGTTGCAGATGCTACGAATTTAAAACGTAGTTTATTTATTGCTGGACAAATAATTGATTTCAATATTCCATGTATTCTCGCTTTAAACATGATCGACGAAGCGGAAAAAGCAGATTTTCATATTGACAAAGATCGACTCTCCAACCGATTGGGCATTCCAGTTATTGAAGTGAGCGCAAGAGAGAAAAGAGGAATAACCGAATTGGAAGACCTTATTTGCGGTGAAGCACCAGAGCCTGCTTACCGATTTATTGATTCTTCAAACATTGCGGAAGCGTCTCAAAATTTAATTAAAAAAGAAATTAATTCCGAATTAAAGGATTACCAGGCGCTTCATAAAGCGCATCGACTATTTGAATTAAGTGCTGAATGGAATGAAAAACTAGGTGCTATTGGATTTTCACCGACAAGTGCACAAGCCGAAGAAAGTTTACTGCGCTATGGAATCATTGGAGAACACATAAAAGAATGCACAGGGAAAAAAGCAGAGCGTCCACCTTTAAATAGAAAGTTGGATAAAATTCTAACGCATAAATATTGGGGATATGTTTTTTTTCTCCTCATCATGGTAATTGTTTTTCAATCACTCTTTTTTCTGGCGAAATTTCCAATGGAATGGATACAAGCTGGATTTGAATTTTTGCAAACTTTATGTATTGCTTATTTTCCTAAAGGTATTTTAACTGACCTATTTGTCAATGGAATTCTTTCAGGTTTAAGTGGAGTGGTTATTTTCATTCCACAAATTGCATTATTATTTATGTTTATCGGGCTACTTGAAGATTCCGGCTACATGGCGCGCGTAACATTCATTATGGATAAGCTCATGCGTCGAATTGGTTTGCATGGACGAAGTGTAATCCCATTGATGAGTGGTATGGCATGTGCGGTACCTGCAATTATGAGTACTCGTACAATCAGCAATTGGAAAGAAAGAATAATTACAATTATGGTAACGCCATTAATGAGTTGCAGCGCGCGTTTACCTGTTTATACCCTGTTAATTTCATTGGTCATTCCTAATGAAATTGTATTAGGCATTTTTAATTTGCAAGGTTTGGCCTTGATGGGCATGTATTTACTTGGATTTATAAGTACAATAAGTGCTGCATGGGTGATTAGTAAAATAATCCAAGCAAAAGAGAAAAGTTGGTTTGTAATGGAGCTACCTGTTTATAGAATGCCAAAATGGTCAACAATTTTTTATACAATTTTCGAAAAAATAAAAGTGTTTTTATTTGATGCAGGAAAAATAATTGTTGCTATTGCAATTGTCTTGTGGGTACTTTCCTCCTACGGCCCAGGCGAAGAATTTCAAAAAACACAATTGGAAATAACTATTTTGAAAACGAATAGTGTTGGAACAAACGATGGAACAACAATTCAAAACATTAAAGATGACAAATCATTTTTGTCAACAAACGATTTGGAATTGAAAAAGTTAGAATCAAAAAAATTAGAACTCTCCTATGCGGGAAGATTAGGGAAATTTGTTGAGCCACTTATTCGTCCGATGGGATTCGACTGGAAGATTGGCATTTCATTAATTACTTCACTTGCTGCAAGAGAAGTATTTGTTGGGACGATGTCAACAATTTATGGAACTGTGGATTTACAAACTAGAATGAAACAAGAACGCGATCCAGAAACAGGAAAACCAGTTTATACGCTTGCAACAGGAATATCACTCATGCTGTTTTACGCATTCGCATTGCAGTGCATGAGCACAATTGCTGTGGTAAGAAGAGAAACTAAAAGTTGGAAATGGCCTATTATTCAATTCACATTCATGGGCGTCTTGGCCTATTTAGCAAGTTTTGTTGCCTACCAATTGCTTAAGTAAAACAAGGATTTCACACTATCATAAATCCCACACACTTGATTTCTTAGCGCGTTTCAATTTAAAAAATTCTTTGTGCTCTAATATAAATGCCATTATGAAATACATAATTATTGGCGAGCCAACAGTGAAAAACGAGAGGTAAATAAAATACATTCTTATTCGTGTCGGACGAATTCCAAGTTTACTTCCCCACCAATTACATACACCAAATGCGCGTTGTTCGAACCAAGAACTAATTTTACCGACGGGGGAAACCTTGACCATAGAGCATCTTTTAATATGCTAATTTACGAAAAGAAAGGATAGCATCGTAGGTTTTATTAAACACAACATAAATTAATTCCTGCCCAACAAATAATTACCAAGTTCACAACGCAAGCACTGTTTTTTATCGCAATACATTTTCTGTAATTCCAATAGTGCCTGACTTTCCAACGCAGCACCTGGAAGGATTCCTACACTTTTCCATGCTCTAATAATTTTATTGTCTTCACTTTCTATTTTCTCTAATAGTGAAATGGACTCTTGAACCAACGTATCATCTCCATTTACTTTTCCATACAGAAATTTAAATGGAACGACTGTATTAATTAGAATTACGTTAATTGCCTGCTTCCCTAAATTTTTTGGATAGTTTTTTGAAATTTTCCCAAATCGATAATGATTGTTCCAATAATCGGATGCTGACACTTCAAATATATTATTCAGTTCAGCTAAATTAGTTGTTTCCATACACAGTCGGAATAGTTTAGGTTGTCGAAAGAGCAATCCCGCCAACTGAGCAATTCTGATTGTTGGAAAATTATTAGGTCGCAATCGCATGAACTTCCAAGAATGGGTTGGCAAGGGCCGTAGTTGGAATTTTATTTGTAGAAAAAGGTATTCACGAATCAATGTTGCAGTATAATCATCCTCCTCTATCTCAGGCAACAAACCAGATTGTCCGAATAAGATGGATTCCAACTGCAATAAACTATCTTTTTGTCGCGACACAGTTGTAAAAGGTAAGGCGGCCGCCAACCATTGAAATGGATCAGCATTAATTTTCATTCCAAATTGTTTTGCAAGATGACGGTAAAACAGTTCTTCCCAATCGTTGCTATTTTGTTCTAATTCTATTTTTAGTTCGCCTACTTTTCGTTGCAGTCGTTCCACCACAACCTTGGATAGCCATGAAATCATTTTTATAGCTGGAATTTCTTTTACCTGAATTGCACAAGCAATTTTGGCAGGACTTTTTACCAATCGCAAATAATTTTCATACAAAATTTGATCCTCGCTATTTTTTAAAACTAAGGTGGCCATAGGCTGACCGTTATTCATTTTCAAATCCATGTCATTTTCAAATACGACATGTAGGATAACATTATTGTAGGCCGTATCGTTTTGGTGTTTATGTTTCAGCCAGTCAGAGGTTTTGATATGTATTTCCACATTGCCAGTCCACAATATATCGTTGATTTTTAAATTTGCATTAAAGAAGTCAGGCCCTGAATGAAAATTTTGTTCTCCAGTATTAATAATTTTAATTGACTGGCCTGAAGTTGTAATTAGATCGCTAGGGTATACTTGTTTTGTTGCCCAGAGGTACTGGAGGAATTCTTCTTTCATAATTTAAATGTATCGACGCGTTCATATTTTTAAAATTAATCGGCAAATTTATTAATGAATAAACAAAAACTCGAAAACAAACATTTATATTCGATTACAAACGTTTATTGTCGAATTGCTGATCTCAAAAACGACGGTGATTTATACGCACGTTAGCACACATAAAATTAGCTCAATAATTTTCCTTTGGATCGGTTAATGAAAGGAACAAATTCATTAATTTTATAAAATAACAGCAAATACAATGCGCTATAGTTTAGGTGATAATGTAGCGACAAACCCTACCCTATTGGGAGGGTTGAAGTAAATTATAGCGACAATAAACACGTTAGGTGTAATGCTACTAGCGACAATGCTTTGTTCAAAACTTTGGGCTTTGAAAACAGAAAAAATAACTTTAACCTCTCACATTTGACAAATGAAAATTTAGTTGCGCTAACTTATCAAGAGAGGGGTATTTATTATTAATTAAATTTATTTTC
>Ga0214919_10005505_pt1 | contig 17920 bp, 19 predicted proteins | sample LL1503_MetaG_FD_177994 | JGI IMG/M metagenome (GOLD analysis project Ga0214919, IMG submission 177994) | Freshwater microbial communities from Lake Lanier, Atlanta, Georgia, United States - LL-1503 | ecosystem: Environmental > Aquatic > Freshwater > Lake | place: USA: Georgia | collected...
TACCATTTTAACCTGAAAACACCCATTTTCTTCTGCAAAATTCTGGCATAAATTGCTCGGCAAGCATAAGCTGTATCACTTGATACAGCTTATGCTTTTCGTCGCAATTTCTGCTCATAATTTTTTTTAAGAAAATGGGTGTTTTCAGGTTAAAATGGTATAATTTGTTATAATCCCAAATCCCAATAAAAAAGGAGACCTTTTGGGTCTCCTTTTTTAAATTAATTTTCAAATAAGAAAAATTATTTTTTATCAGATTTTGCTGCTGGAGCTTTTGCTGCTGCTGGAGCTTTTGCTGCTGGAGCTTTTGCTGCTGCTGCACCTGATGCTGGAGTTGTGCCAGCCGCCGCTGTAACTGCTGCAGCTTCATCTTCGGTTTTAGAAGCTCTACCAATGATGCTAGCAACCAAGAATGTGCCTTTTTTAGCCAATGTAACGCCAGCTGGAAGATTCAAATCAGAACCTCTAACTTTTTGACCAACTTGCATTGGAGCAACATCAATATCAATTGAAGTTGGAACATTATTCACGCTATCACAAATAACCGAAACTCTTCTCAAAACGATATGTAAGAAACCGCCTTTTTTCAAACCAGTTGATTTATCTTGGTTGATGAAGTTTAATTTTGGTTGAGCTTTTACCGCTTTAGAATTTTCGCAGTTCAGGAAATCAACATGAATTGGACGATCAGAAACTGGATCTAAATCAATATTATGAGTGATAACTTTAGTTTTTTTGCCATCGAAATCTAATTCAATAACTGTAGCTTGAGTATTTCCTTTGAAATATTCAAATTCAAATTCTTTAACATCAATAGTGATATTGATATTGCCATCTTTGTTATAGATAACGGCAGGAATTTTACCTGTTCTTTTGATTTTTTTTGCAACTAAAGAGCCAAGCTGTTCTCTTTTTTCTGCTTTTAATACAACACCAGTCATGAAGACTCCTAAAGATAATTTAATTAATTAATTTTTTTGGTAACTTTTTGAAAATTAAGGAAGATCGAGCAAAAAGATCATCACCAACAACTCATCTTAAAAAGCACCAGTAAAACATATCTAAGTGCTAATTTAAGGTGTAAGGAGCGCGGCAATATAGAAGTGAAATAGCAAAAATCAAGATTATTTTTCTATCTTTTTTAAAGCCACCAATACTTCTTCAACATGTCCATTGACTTTAACTGATTGCCAAATTTGGTTAATTGTGCCAAATCTATCAATTAAAACCGTGGTTCTGTCAATGCCAAAATATTTTTTGCCAAACATTGATTTTTCTTTGATAACGCCATATTTCTCGCAAACTTCACCGTCTGTATCAGAAAGCAAATTGAAGTTTAATTTATATTTTTCGATGAAATTACAATGGCTTTTAACGCTGTCTTTAGAAATGCCCAAAATTACACAATTAAGTTTTTCAAAATCTTGATTTTTTTTAGCAAAATCTTGTGCCTCAATGGTGCAGCCCGGAGTGTCGTCTTTTGGGTAAAAATATAAAACAACATTTTTACCCTTAAGATCAGATAAAGAAATTTCGCCTTCATCGCTGGCTATAGAAAATGTTGGCGCTGGTTTGCCTGCTTCTAATTTCATGATTATTTTTTAATTTTTTTTACAACTTTTTTTCTCTTTGAAGTTTCTGTTGCTTTTTCTTCTATTTTAGATTGCAAAACATCGTTAAACTGAGATTGGCTGCAAAGACCAAGCAAAACCACATCTCTTGGTTTAATATTTTTAATATTCCAATGGCTACGATCTCTGATTGAATCGATCATTTTATCAGTTGTACCAACCAATTTTTTAACCTGATTATTGGTAATTTCTGGGTAATATTTCAATAAATAAAAAATGCCATCTGGCTTATCTTGTCTTCTGGCAATTGGAGTGTATTTTCCAACTTTTTTACCAGCAGATTTAATGCTACTGGAAACTGATTTATTTAAAACTAAAGATGCTTCAGGATTTTTTTCACATCTGGCGATTTCTTCGTGAGTAAGTTGAGCTGAAAGAAATGGATTTTGCCCGATAATGCCAGAAGCGACATCGCCATCAGCAATTCCTTGAACTTCAAGTTCATGAAGGCCACAAAAATTAGCGATTTGAGCAAAAGTAAGCGAAGTATTTTCAACCAACCAAACAGCAGTTGCTTTACGCATTAGAGGTAATTCTTGAGTCATAAAATTTTTTATTTGAGACTTGAAACAAAGTTAAGTGAGATATGATTTTCATTTAATCCATTCACAAATTTAAAAGCAAGAAATTATCCGTGTTAATCCTTATTTCACCTGCTAAGTCGCTTGATTACGAGTCAACGACTCATCAACAGAACTTTACTATTCCTCATTTTGCCAAAGATACTGAAAAACTGGCTTTGCAGCTTAAAAAATTTTCAGTTTCTGATTTAGAAAAATTGATGGGAATTAGTAAAAAATTAGCTGAATTGAATTTTGAAAGATTTCAAAAATTCTTACCAAAATTTGATCTAAAAAATTCCAAACAAGCTTTGCTGGTTTTTGATGGTGATGTTTATGGGCCAATTGAAAAAGATAAATTTTCACAGGCAGATTTTGATTTTGCACAGAAAAATTTAAGAATTTTATCGGGGTTTTATGGAATTTTGAAGCCGCTTGATTTGATGCAGCCTTATCGTTTGGAAATGGGAACAGATTTTAAAAAAACTTCGTTAGAGAAGAATTTAAAAATTAAAAATCTTTATCAATTTTGGGGTGATAAAATTTCTCAATATTTGAATTTAGAGAAGAGTGAGTATTTGATAAATCTTGCTTCGGAGGAATATTTTTCAGCGATAAATTCTAAAGAAATTTTGGCGAAAATTATTAACATTATTTTTAAAGAAAAGAAAGGTGATGGGTATAAAATTATTGGAATTCATGCTAAAAAGGCGCGGGGGATGATGGTGAATTTTATTATTAGGAATAAAATTGTTGATTTGGATGGTTTGAAAGGGTTTGGAGTTGGTGGGTATTATTTTGTTGAGGAGGTGTCGGATGAGGGGAATTTTGTTTTTGTGAGGTGAGGAGTTTTTCTTTAGTTGATTTAAATCACCCGTCTCAATCGCTAAAGCGATTGATCCGCCATCTTTTTACTCATAAACCTTTTATTTTTTTAAAGGAATAAGTTGCAATTGCTAAAGCAATTATCAAAGAGTTATTGACGCTTTAGCCTCCTTTGAAAAAGGAGGTGACCGATTGCTTAGCAATTGGTCAGAGGATTTATTTACTCACTTTCCGACAATCTTCTGGCTCTATCATCCGCCGTCAAAGCGTTAATAAATTCATCCAATTCACCAAGCATAATTTCATCAATACGATAACTGGTAAGATTAATTCTATGATCAGTAACTCGGCTTTGTGGGAAGTTATAAGTTCTAATTCTTTCACTTCTGTCGCCACTGCCAATTTGTCCTTTACGGCTGTCAGAAATTTCTTTATCTATTCTGGCTCTTTCTGCGTCATAAAGTCTTGAACGCAAAACTTTTAAAGCTTTTTCACGGTTTTTAATTTGAGACTTTTCATCTTGCATGGAAACAGTGACGCCAGTTGGAATGTGAACAATTCTAACTGCAGAGTCAGTTGTGTTAACTGATTGACCCCCTGGGCCAGATGAGCGAAATACATCAATTCTTAAATCTTTATCTTCAATTTTAATATCAACTTCTTCAGCCTCAGGAAGTACCGCAATTGTTGCGGCAGAAGTATGAACTCGCCCTTGATTTTCAGTTTCAGGAACTCTTTGTACGCGATGCACCCCTGATTCAAATTTTAAACGCGCGAAAACCCCGCGTCCCGTAATGCTTGCAGAAGCATCTTTGTAGCCGCCAAGCCCAGTATCGGAAATTGATAAAACTTCAAATTTCCAACGATTTTTTTCGGCATATTTTTGATACATGGCGAAAAGTCTTTGAGCAAAAAGTGCCGCCTCTTCACCGCCAGTTCCAGCGCGAACTTCTAAAATTGCGTTCTTTTCATCGGCGGCATCTTTTGGTAAAAGCGAAAGTTTGATATGTTCTTCAAGTTCAGGAATTTTATGTTCTAAATCAAATTTTTCTTGATCAAGCATATCTTTCATATCTTTATCAACGCCGCCAGCAGCAAGCATTTCTTTGATATCAGCAATATCTTGAGTATTTTTTTTGTAGATATTTATTAATTCAACAATTGGCGTTAAATCAGAATGTTCTTTAGAAATTCTGGCATATTCATTGCCCAAAGCTGTTGGATCTGATAATTTTTTTTCTAGTTCGGCGTGTTTTACAACCAAGCCTTCAAGTTTTTGGGTAAATGACATCTTAAAATTAAGTTAAATTAGCGAAATCAAGTAGAAATTTTTTAAGATTATCAAGGGAGTTGTGATCAAAATTTATTATCTTTTTGCCAGCTGCAGCTCCTATATCTCTGATTTCATTTTTTGTAGAAAGAAAAGCTTGAACAATTTTCTTATTATTAGTTTTTATTGTTTTTGAACATTGAAAGAAATTTGGAATACAATTTTCTACGACAATCTTTTCTTCTTCTGACAGAGTTTCTAAATACACTTGTTCAAGATTATTCTTAAAAATGAATACAAATGTCTTTATTTCTCCAGAACCTTCCTCAGATGTTTTAAATTCTAGGTCTATCTGGTTAATTTTGTTAGAAACCACAAACTGTGAATTTGGAGATTCATTATTAATCTTTACTATATCAGATAAGATTTTTCTTAAAGCTTTATTTTCATCGACATCACCGTCAAATAAGATTGCTAGATTTTTAACATTATTTTTGAAAGCGGGAGTTTTGGCGGCAATTAATAAACTTTTCTCTGTTTTGCTTCCTAAATTTCCATTTCCTCCAACCTCATGAATATAAATTTTATTATCAATCTTTAAGAATTTTAAGAAATTTATAATAAAATTTTTATCATCTGGCCCTTCAACTATAAGAGACTTGGGCAAACTAAATCTTTCTACTTCCTTAGTGGATATGCTATCTGATTTCATAGTGGTGTGTTATCATTGTTTTTAGAGATTGGGAGTCAATTTTTTCAACAAAACTCTTATCTTTTTTATAAAGAGAAAAAACTCTTGCTTCATCTTCACCTAGTAAATTTTTTTCTTCTTTAGAGGCTTCATTTAAGTATTCTTCATAGGCTTCGCTTAAATATTTTATGGTATCTAGTGAGTGAGTTGTGGCGATGATTTGAATATTATTTTCTTTTGTTGCCATCAACAAAGCCTTCCATAAAACTTTTTGAGTTTTCCAGTGAAGTCCATTCTCAATTTCGTCTATTAATAAAATTCCATTTTTAACCTCACGAGTTTTTAACAAAATATTCAAAACACTGATTAAGCCATCTCCCATATATTTCAGTGGAATAGAAATTTTCCCAATATCAGCCAGAATCTGACTTCCAGCGGTTTTGATAGCTTTGATTTTTGGATCAATTTTTTGAGCAATGTTTGAGAAAAAGATTTCACCATTTTCTTCAGCAACTCTTTCCATTGGGGGGACCAAATCGTATGACTTCGTTGTGTCACTTGGGACTATGGCAATGGGAATTGAAAAGCTTGAATTACTTGCCTCATTATATTTGCCATTTCTTGAAAAACCTAATTTAGTAGAGGTTTTTTCACTTGTTGTGTAACTAGCTATAAAGCTGTTTATTTGATTTTGATTTATGATAACTCTATCAGAGTTAAGTAATTGTGCGGTAGAAAAATTCTCAGCTTGATTGCTGAAGGAAGCTTCTAATTTTACTGATCTTTCCAAAGAAGATTCGCTGCAAAATTTTCCATCAATGACAAAACCTTCTTTGATATTTTTTTCATATACCAAATGTTCAAGATTATCCCAAATTTTTTGTTCTTGTAGATTTATTTTTGAAAGATCGGCAAACATTCCAATTTCTCTCACATTTTCGAAGTTAAAGAATGGAACTATGGTATGATTGGCTACATATGTGACAGCCTCAAGTATACTAGTCTTCCCAGAATTATTATCCCCCACCAGCAAATTAATGCGTTTAAAGTCTTTAATGTGAAGATCTTTAATTCCGCGATAGTTTTGAATGTGAATGTCTTTAAGCATAAAGAAACTTTTGTTGATTGTTTTTACTTAAAATATAGAAAGTATGTTTAACTAGAGATGGTCTGCAATAAAGGCGGAAAATTAACAATCCTAATTCAAAACACAAGTTACGAAAATGAGCTTTAAAAATTTTTACATTACTTCGCCAATTTATTATGTGAATGATGTGCCGCATATTGGGCATGCCTATACTTCAATTGCTTGCGATGTGGCGGCGCGTTTTAAAAGGTTAGAGAATTATGATGTGAGGTTTTTAACGGGTACTGATGAACATGGTCAGAAGGTTGAAAAATCGGCTCTTAATCGTGGCAAAACTCCGCAAGAATTTTGCGATGAAATCTCAATTAAATTTCGTGATTTAGCTAAAACTCTTAATCTTTCCAATGATGATTTTATTAGAACTACTGAAGAAAGACATAAATTATGCGCTCAAGAATTTTGGCGTATTTTAGAAAAAAATGGTTGGATTTATAAAAGCACTTATGAAGGTTGGTATGCTTTGCGCGATGAAGCTTTTTATGGCGAAGATGAATTGGTTAATGGCAAAGCCCCAACTGGTGCAGATGTTGAATGGCATAAAGAAGAAAGTTATTTTTTCAAACTATCAGCTTTTCAAGATAAATTATTGGCGCTTTACGAAGCGGTGCCTGATTTTATTCAGCCAGAATCTAAGCGTAATGAAGTGATTTCTTTTGTGCGTGGTGGCAAAGATTATGTTAAGGATACACTGCGTGATTTATCAATTTCTCGCACTTCTTTTTCTTGGGGCGTGAAAGTTCCTGATGATGAAAATCATGTGATGTATGTGTGGCTGGATGCTCTTACTAATTACATTTCGGCACTTGGTTTTCCTGATGCAAATTCGGCAATTTTGCAAAGATTTTGGTGCGATACAACTGATTCACCAGTTCATGTGGTTGGTAAAGATATTTTGCGTTTTCACGCAGTTTATTGGCCAGCATTTTTAATGGCGGCACAAATTCCGCTTCCTAATAAAATTTTTGCTCATGGTTGGTGGACTAATGAAGGCAAAAAAATTTCTAAATCTGTGGGTAATGTAATTGATCCGCATCAAGAGTTGGAATGGCTGCAATCTATGGGTTGCGACTCTGTAACTGCGGTTGATTATTTTAGATATTTTTTAATGCGTGAAGTGCCATTTGGTAATGATGGTGATTACAATCGGGCAAATTTAATTACCAGAGTTAACGCTGAACTTGCAAATAATATTGGTAATTTAGGACAAAGAATTTTGTCCATGATTTACAAAAATAATGATGGAAAAATTGTTAATTTTGCTTTTTTTGATGAGGCTAAAGAATTGCTTGAAAAGGCTTATGAATTAAAGGAAAAAGTTACTTTAGAGATGGATAAATTTGCCTTTGATAAAGCAATTGAGGAAATAATTATTTTTGCCAGAGCCTGTAATTTATTCGTTGATCAAAAAGCGCCTTGGACATTGAAAAAAGAACATAGAATTGAAGAAATGAATTTGGTTTTATCAACAATTGCCGAATCTTTGAGATGTTTGGCAATTGCGCTTCAGGCTTTTATTCCAGAGCTTTCTTCGCGGATGTTAGATATTTTGAATGTTGATAAGAAGCATCGTGGTTTGAAATATTTGAGTGGAGATTTTGCCTTGAAAGCGGGTCATAAAATTAATGAGCCGAAGGGAGTTTTTCCTAGGTTGGAAAGTCCCAAGAATGTTGGTTGATGTATGTTGTCATTCTAAACGCAGTGAAGAATCTCGCTAAGTTTCACGAGATGTTTCGCTTCGCTCAACATGACAAAGTTAGCGTTAAAATGATTTGTCGTGTTTTTTTTAATAACTTTAAAAAATAAATTATGGAAAATTTCTTTGATAAACGCTTAAAAATAATTATCATTGTCACTTTTGGAATATTGGCAATTTTCCTTCTCATACAAAGTGCGGGAGCTGTCATTGATATTTCTATGAAAAAGAAAATGGCGGAGAAAGTTTCAAATTTTAAATCACATAATATTACATTTCGTGGAACTGCTGATGTTGATGTGATTCCGGATATGGCAGCATTTACTGTTACTGTGCGAGAAGAAGGCGTGACTGCAATTGAAGCGCAACAAAAGATGGCAGAAAAAAGCAATAAGGCGATGGAATTATTTAAGAAAAGTGGAATTGATAAAGTTGATATTCAGACTAAAAATTACAATACTTTTCCAAAATATAGTTTTGAGCCTTGTTTAAAAGAGCCTTGCGAACCAACCAAGTCAACTATTTCTGGATATAGCGCAAGTCAATCAATATCAATTAAATTGCGCGATACTGCAAAAGCTGGAGAAATTACAACTGCAATTGCGCAGCTTGAAATTTCTGATGTAAGAGGTCCATCATTTGGTGTGGAGGATTCTTCAAAATTCAAGCTACAAGCGCAAGGGGAGGCAATTAAAAAAGTTAAAGAAGAGGCGTTGGTAACGGCAAAAAATCTAGGTGTAACTTTGGGAGAAATTGTGTCATTTAGTGAAGATCCGCAATATCCTTCATTCTCACCAATGATGGCAAAAATGTCTGGCGATGCCAGAGGTGCAATTTCTCCAGATTTAGAAGCTGGTAAACAAAAAATTTCTTCTACAGTTTCAATCACCTATGAAATTAAAGAATGAAGATAATTTCTTGGAATATTAATTCGCTGCGCTTGCGCCTGACGCTTCTTAAAAAGCTGGTGCAAGAAGCGAATCCTGATATTATTTGTTTGCAAGAAACTAAGGTACAAGATGCTGATTTTCCGTTGTTAGAAGTTAAGGCTTTAGGTTATGATTTTGTCGAATTTTCTGGTGAAAAATCTTACAATGGCGTGGCAATAATTTCAAAATTTCCTCTAAAAAAATCGCAGGCTATTGATATTCTTGATTACAAACATAAACGCCATATTTGCGCCGTGCTTGAAACTAAAATTGGTGATGTGATTTTGCATAATTTTTATGTACCGGCGGGTGGTGATATTCCTGATGTGAAGCTTAATAATAAATTTGATCATAAGTTGAAATTTGTTGATTGGATGAGTGAATATTTTGCGCCACAAAAAAATGAAAAAATTATTATTCTTGGTGATATGAATATTGCGCCTCTTGAGCACGATGTTTGGTCGCATAAACAACTTATAAAAATTGTTTCGCACACACCAATTGAAGTGGAAAAAATGACTGCTTTGCAAAAAAGCCTAAATTGGGTTGATACTCACCGTCATTTTGTTAATGAATCGGAAAAACTCTACAGTTGGTGGAGTTATCGTGCCGCTGACCCAATGACTTCTAATAAGGGTCGCAGACTTGATCACATTTGGGCAACGCCCAATTTAAAGAACCACATAAAATCAATGCAGATTCATAAAAAATTCCGCATTGAAGCTCAACCTTCAGATCATGTGCCGATTGAAACAGTTTTTGATTTGTTGTAAATATTAACTAATTAAAAATATGACTGAATTTACGGATAATTTAAAGGGCCTTGCTAATCGTAGAAATTTTTCACAAGTTAGAGCGGATATATCGGCGCTAGCAATGGATGTTGATAAGTGGAAAGAGGAGATGCTTACTGGTGAAGTATACTCAATGGTAAAAGATGCTGCTAAAAATTCTGATATAGAAAAAATTTCTGCCATTTTGCATAATCCATATAAATATACCGACAGAAGCCAGCTTTCTGATCAACGAAATTTACGAGTAAAATCTTTTGAAGAAGCATTTAGTGAGTTAGTTGCGAATTCAATGACAATAACCATTTCAGATATTCAAAGAAGAGAATTGGGTGGAAGATTGCCAGCTGCAGCTAGGAGCCTCGGGGAGGCTTTGGACTGGGATGAGAAAATATATTTAATTACTGATGATGAGATAAGGGGCATGACATTAGATTTGAAGGCTCTTGAAGATTCTGATGAACAAAACCAAGGATACAAGGAATTAGCTAGTATTTTGATTGGCAGAAGAAGTCGTGGCTTAGATATTCCTACTGATATTTGGGACAATGCTTTTCCGCAAATGCCTACTATTTTGCAAGAAGAAAAATGGCCTAGAAAAATTAATCCAGACGGCTCTTTGTCAGAGAATCTTCGTCCTGTAGCGCCAGATAATTTATGGAGTGGGGTTTTTTTGGAAACGGCTTGGCAGCAGATTGGTTCAGTGGTTACGAAAATGCTTTATTCTTTAGATGAAGATGTCAGGGGTAAGTTTGCTGCTAGTGGAGTGTGCTCTTGGGCCATTGAAGATGCGAATGAATATGATGGGCATGAAGTTGCTCAAGCAATTCAAGATGTTCGCAATAAATTTGGGATAGAAATTCAAGATCAGTCTGAAGAAGTTATGTTTGCGAATGATATTGTATATAGTGAGTTGGAAGATATTCAATTTATAATTGCAAACAATACGCCAGGAAGAATTAGAGATTTACTTTTAAGCGAAGAGGTAAAGGAAGGTTTTGGACGCTTGTTAATCTTTAGAGATAATAATGTAGAGCAGATCGTCGTTATGTTGTTAAGTGTCTTAACTGATGAAAATGATAGATTGTTCTTATTAACAGAAGAGTTGAATGATGGATTTCCCTTTGCTATTGCTGCCGATTCTAATAATGATGAGCGATCATCATCGCTATTAAAGGCAATGCTTGAGCAACTTAGTCCTGAAAATCAGCAATTACTTATACTTGGTGGCGAAGGTGGGGAATCGGAGAGTATAGGATTTGCAGCATTTGAAGGGGCGGTAATGCATGACAATATTGAATCAGCGAAATTATTGCTTAGTTATTTGCCATATATTGAACAGAAACAGACCTTAATCAATAGCGTGACTCAAAAACATTTATTGCAAAATATGTCGCAAGAAATGTATAAAATTTTTGGAGAGCAGGAATTATCAGATTCAGGAAGCGAGCTAGATGATGATGTGTCGATTTCTGAAGGACATTCAGGTTCAGGTCAAAATTCTGATGATGAAGCATTTGCAGAATTATTAGATGATTTAATAAAAAATCCACTGGAAATGGTTCCATCTCCTAACTGCTCTCATCCACGAAGCCCAACTGAGGAAGATCGGGATGCAAACAAAAGGCAAAGGGGCGGCGTAAATGAAGGTCTCTAAGATTGTAAAAGATGAGCATAAGATGGTCATAAAGTCTAGTGAGGAAATGGCTGATTTAGCTGCAGAAATTGCGGCTAAATCAGAAGTTGGAGATGTTGTTGCTTTAAAAGGAACTTTAGGCGCGGGAAAAAGTTTTTTTGCTAAAAGTTTTATTAACGCCTTAAGAGAAAAACTTGGAGAAAAACCTTGCGAAGTTTTAAGTCCCACTTTCAATTTAGTTTATTCTTATGATACTAAAAAAGGTGAGGTTTTTCATTTTGATTTATATCGTTTAAAAAGCGCGGATGAGCTAGAAAATATTGGTTTCTTTGATGCTTTGAAAAATGGTATTTGCTTGATTGAATGGCCAGAAATTGCGGCGGATTTTTTGAAAAAGAACTGCCAGAAGAATTTATTAGAAATTGAGATTAAGATTAGAGAAGATTTAGGGGAAGAAGGGCGCGAGGTTTTGATATTTTCTTCCCTTTGTCATTCCCGCGTAGGCGGGAATCCATTTTAGGAGTGGAAGTGAGCATGGATTACCGCCTAGGCGGGAATGACAAAAAAAGTAAAAATGACGAGCTGGAAGTAATTATAAAATAATAGAATAAAATGGAAAAATTTGAATTTACAGTTGCTGAAAATGAAGTTGGAATAAGGTTAGATAAGTTTCTAACCGAACAATTTCTTTCTATTAGGTCAGAAATTAATCGTACTAAAATTCAGCATTTAATTAATGAAAATTCAATTTCAGATGACAAAGGTAAGGTTGTTACAACCGCTTCGCAAAAAACAAAATTAGGACAAAAATTTATTGTTAATATTGCGCCGCCAAAAACCAGTCATTTAGAAGCTAAGGAAATTCCTTTTGAAATTGTTTTTGAAGATGACGATCTTTTGGTAATTAACAAGCCTGCTGGACTTACTGTTCATCCTGGTGCAGGCAATCAAGATAATACTTTGGTTAATGCGCTTTTATTCACTCATCAAAATAAATTATCCACTTCTGCAAGTGGTGATTTTCGTCCTGGCATTGTTCATCGTTTAGACAAAGATACCAGCGGCTTGATGTTGGTGGCGAAAAATGACTTTACGCATCAGGCTTTAAGTGAAAAATTGCGTTTGCGTGAGATTAAAAGAACTTACATTGCCTTTGTTTATGGTGCTTTGAATCCAAAAAATGGCATGATTAATAAGAACATTGTTAGAAGCAGAATTAATCGTTTGAAAATGACGATTAGCCGTACTTTAGGGCGCATTGCCATAACTCATTATGAAACTAAAAAAGTGTTTCTTGATGCTTTTATTAGCATGATTGAATGTCGTTTAGAAACTGGTAGAACTCACCAAATTAGAGTTCATCTTGAATCAGAAAAACATTCTTTGGTGGGAGATTATGTTTACAATGGCAGTAAAAAAACTGCGCCAATGACTTTGGATGTTGAAGCGAAAAATTTTATTAAAGCCTTTCCAAGACAGGCTTTACATTCTTCTAAAATTGCTTTTTCTCATCCAAGAACTGGCGAAGAAATGGCTTTTGAAATTCCGCTGCCCAGTGATATGAAGGAATTGAAAGAGGTTCTGGTTAAGGCTGATTCAGAGGCATCTAAAAATTAGTTTTTAAAATTCATGACCAATAAAGCTCTGATAATTTCTGGCGCTACCGCTTCTGGTAAATCTGCTTTGGCTTTGAATTTTGCTGAATTTCAAAATATTTCTATCATCAATGCCGATTCTTTGCAAATCTATAAAGGCTTGCCAATTCTATCTTCGCAGCCAAAAAAGTCAGAAATGGAAAAAGTTAAACATTACTTGTATTCGGTTTTAAATTTTGAAGAAAGCTCATCAGTTGGTTTGTGGTTAAAATTAGTTAAATCTGCAATTGAAGAAAGTTGGCAACAAAAAAAATTGCCAGTAATTGTTGGTGGAAGCGGCATGTATATTTCAAAATTAGTGGAAGGAATTTCAGAAATTCCTGAAATTGATGAAGAGATAAAAAAATTTTCTAGAGAACTTTTTGAAGAAATTGGCGCTGAAGAATTCAGAGAAAAATTAATCAATTTAGGCGAAGAAAAAGAAAGAATAATAAATCTTGATAAGCATCGATTAATAAGGGCTTATGAAGTTTTAAAACAAACAGAAAAATCACTTTTTTGGTGGCAAAATCAACCAAATAAAATGTTATTTGATGATAAAATTTTTACTCACATTAATTTAAATCCAAATCGTGAAGAGCTTTACAAAAATTGTAATTGGCGCTTTGAGTTAATGCTTAAAAATGGTGCAATTGATGAGGTGAAAAGCTTGATGAATCATTTTCCAATAGAGACTTTACCAATAGCTAAAACTTTAGGATTCATAGAAATTGTAGATTTTTTAAATGAAAGAATTTCGCATGAAGAAGCAATAAAAATCGCCTCACAAAAAACTAGAAATTATGCTAAGCGCCAATTAACTTGGTTTCGTCATCAATTGCCAAATAAGTTGCTGTTTAGTGAGTCGCAAGCAGCTTTAAGCTATTTAAAAAATTATGAAATTTAGCGATCAAGGCATTATCATTAGTCAAAAAAAATACAGCGAAAATTCACTGATTGTGAAGGTTTTTTCGCAGCATCATGGTTTGTATCGTGGTTTTGTAAAATCAGCAAAATCAGCTAAAGACCGCACTATTTTTCAAATTGGCAATTTAATTTCTTTTGAATATCGCGCTCGCTTAGAAGATAATCTTGGGCAATTTTGCTGTGTTGATTTAGCCAGAAGTTATTGTTCAAAAATCATGTTTGATAAATTGCGTTTAGATTGTTTGAAGTCTTTGTTTTCAATAATTGACAGCGTTTTTTTAGAAAGAGAAAAGCATGAATTGCTTTTTGAAAAATTTCATGAATTTTTACAAAAACTTACAGATGATGCGGTGCAGAAAAACGATTTTTTAGCTGATTACATCAAATTAGAATTAAAGATTCTAAAAACCTTAGGTTATGGAATTGATTTATCTTCTTGCGCCGCAACCAATTCAACTGTTGATTTGGTTTATGTTTCGCCAAAATCAGCCCGCGCCGTTTGTTTTGAAGCGGGGAAGCCTTATGAAAACAAGCTTTTAAAATTACCAAATTTTCTAATTGAAGAGGTGAGTTGCAATGAAAATCACTTGCTTGAAGGCATGAAATTAAGTGGATATTTTTTAGAAAAATTTATTTTTGAAGAAAAATCTCCAGCAGAAAGGAAGCAGCAATTTGCTCATCGCGAAAATATTGCTAGAACCTTATTTTCATCTTAGGACAGGTTCTTAGGCGCTTTTCTGTCACCGCCACTCTCTTTTGTCATTCCCGCGAAGGCGGGAATCCAGTTCTTATGGTAGCCTTCTGGATTCCTGCCTTCGCGGGAATGACAAAAGAGAGTGGGAATGACAAGTAACTTTTAGAAAATCAGCGATCCCACAATTTCAGTAAGATTTATTTTTGAACCAAAAAGCATTGTAATAAATAAAGACATACAAATTGCTGGAGCAAAAGGAAATGTTGAATCTCTTTTTACTTTTTGCCAAATACTGCCAAAAATTGCGCCAAATAATCCGTTAAATAACATGAACAATAACAGGCTTTGTGTTCCAAGTAACAATCCAGCTGTGAAGAAAAATTTTATGTCATCAATTCCAATGGCTTCAAGCCTTACTGTAAAATAAAAAAACATCAGCAATAACAAGCCAAATCCTAAATAGGAAAAAGCTGCGCTAATATTCATTGTAGCACCATTAATTCCATATTCATGAATTCGCAAAACTATTACTAAAAAAGCTAAGAAATATTGAGTTGAATCAGGGATAAAATAATGCTCTAAATCGACTACGCACATTACAATTAAAGTGCCAGCAATTAGGCAGCATAATATTGTTTTTAAATCAATTTGTGAGCCTAAAGCGAGATAGACTGTTAAAAAAGAAATCGCAAAACTTAACTCAATTAACGGATAACGAGCGGAAATTTTATTTTTGCAATTGCTGCATTTTCCTCTTTGGCAAATCCAAGAAAATAATGGAATTAAATTTCTGATTTTAAGAGCGGTTTTGCATTTTGGACACTGTGAGCGCGCAAAAACCATTGGTTGTTTGGTGGCTAAACGATGACTTATTAAACTGGCGAAAGAGCCTAAAATTAAAGCGAAAGTTGCTATCAAAGAAACTTGTCCAGCGAAAGAAAGTTGGAAGTTTAAAAGCGATAAAATTTCCATGTAAAATATTAAGTTTGATTGAGTAATTGCTAATTTTATAAGATAGAAATAAATTCCAAAAAATTAACAACAGTTTTTTAGCTAATGAAGCTTTTTAAAAGAATCTCACTATTATTTCTATTCGCCTCTTTGTGTTTTGCCTGCGGTCAAAAGCCTGCGCGAATTGTTAATAATGGCGGTAATATTTACAGTAAAAATAATAGCTACAATAAAGATAAATATCGCAATTTAAATAAAGCTAAATCTCTTAAAAGTCATCAAATTGAAGTGGTTTTTGGTGATACTCTTTTTGGAATTGCCAGAAAATATCAAGTTCCACTACGAGATTTAATAGAACAAAATAATTTAACTCCACCTTACAATTTGCTTGCTGGAAGTGTTTTAACATTGCCAGCGCCCTCTTATCACGAAGTGCAATCTGGTGAAACAATTTTAAGTATTGCCAGACGCTATCAAATGAATGTTGATAATATTGTGGCTCTTAATGACTTGAAAGCTCCTTATCAGTTAAAGATGGGTCAGAAGATTAGAATTTCAAATAACCCTGCTAATGCTTTTTCTAATCAAGTTATTGCCAAAAATCTTGATGTTAAAGAAGTTAAAAAAACAGAATTTAAAAATTTAGATCCAAAAAAAATAGAGCCTAAAACGGAATCTAAAAAAGAAGAAGCTCCAAGCTTTGTTGAAAAAACCTTAGATAAATTTAATCATTTTTCGAAGCCAGTTAATGGCAAGGTTGTTTCTAAATTCGGGCCAAAGAGTGGCGGGCTTTACAACGATGGAATTAATATTAGTGCTCCTGCTGGCACAAAGGTAAAGGCTTCAGAAGATGGGGTTGTGGCTTATGTGGGCAATGAGCTAAAGGGTTACGGCAATCTTGTTATTATCAAACATTCTGGTGGTTGGATTACCGCTTATGCGCATTTATCCAAAACTGCGGTTAAAAGAGGTCAAAAAGTTAATAAGTTAGATACAATTGCAGAAGTGGGCTCAACTGGAAATGTTAGCTCGCCTCAGCTTTATTTTGGTTTGAGAAAGGGTAGAGATGCGGTGAATCCAGAGAATTATTTGAGGAAGTGATCTGCGCTCCCGTCATTCCCGCGAAGGCGGGAATCCATGCGGTCTTATTTAGAGGTTCTGGATTCTCGCCTTCACGGGAATTACAATAGAGGAAGATGTAGGCTATTACTTTTTAAAGATGGTATTTTATAATTAAGACAAACAGTCTTCAAACATTCAAAAAAATCAATGTCATTACTAAAACTTTTTTCCAAATCAGAAATTAAAGACGAACTTAAAAATTCTTCAAAGATCTCTTCCACTTTAGCACAAATATTTACTCACAAAAAACTTGGTGATGAAATGTTGGAAGATTTAGAGGAAAGTCTAATTATCAGCGATGTTGGTGCTGAGTTATCAATGAAGCTTATCAAAAGTTTTAAAGATAAAAAATTTCACAAAAATATTACTTTGAATGAAGTGAAAGCTTTTTTCAGTGAAGAGTTGGAGAAAATTTTATTGCCATGTCAAAAGTCTTTAGAAATTAATAATGACAACAAATTAAGAGTAATAATTTTTAACGGCGTGAACGGCGCTGGCAAAACTACCACAATTGGTAAAGTTGCTTTTAATTTAAAAAATCAAGGTAAAAAAGTTACCATTGCAGCCTGTGACACCTTTAGAGCAGCAGCTTCACAACAATTAGAAGTTTGGGCAAAAAGAGCTGATACAGAAATTATTAGCGCACTTAAAGATGGCGAAGACCCAGCAGCGGTTGCTTACCGCGCTTTTGAATTTGCTAAAGAAAATGGTTCTGATTTTTTATTGGTTGATACAGCAGGAAGGCTGCAAAATAAACAAAATTTAATGGATGAGTTGAAAAAAATTAGTTCAATTTTGAAAAAAACTGACCCCGAAGCGCCGCATGAAAATATTTTGGTTCTTGATGCAACAACTGGTCAAAATGCCAGAAATCAATTAGAAGTTTTTAATCAAATTGTGGGAATCACAGGGCTTGTAATTACCAAGCTTGATGGCTCTGCCAAAGGCGGAATTGTAGTTGCTTTGGCTGACGCTTACCAAAAGCCAATTTACGCCATTGGAATTGGTGAAAGAATTGAAGATTTACAAGAATTTAATGCTAAGAGTTTTGCTAAAAGTTTGGTGGGGATGTAGTTGTTTTTTAGCTGTTATTTTGAATTTTAGCCCTAGGGCTAAAATTCATCTTTTTTGGTGATGTTCTTAAATAAAGGCTTCAAAGCCTATTGAGTTTTAAAATTGTACTTAATCTTTTAATATTTGTTATCCCTTCTATTTTGTCATTCCCGCGAAGGCGGGAATCCAGCACTCTACCAAAAAATGGATTCCCGCCTTCGCGGGAATGACAAAATAGAGTAGTCCCCACTGAAGTACCCATTTCTAAACCCTAACCCCCAAACCTTCCATCAAAATATTTTCCAAAACACAAAAAATCCTAGAAACTACCCCAAAAACCCTTGATAAAATTTGAGTCAAAAAATT